>OGCG01001236.1_pt1 | contig 13066 bp, 19 predicted proteins | sample 1570061 | NCBI WGS metagenome assembly OGCG01 (sample SAMN06268698, study PRJEB24515) | hot springs metagenome | isolation source: Joseph's Coat, Yellowstone National Park, Washington, USA | place: USA:Joseph's Coat, Yellowstone National Park, Washington, USA
CTTTTAGACTATTTGTTAAGTCACAGGGGTGAGTTGCTACGAGACCGTGCAGGAAAGACCTCTGCCTGATCTACTCCCTCGGTGTTGATTATGCGAGGCTCATCGAGTTCACGAACCAGAACCCCACGGGGAGGCTGTTCAGGAGGGCGGGGAGGGCTATGATATACGCCAGGAGGCTGACGGCGTCGTGGTACGGTTACGATACAGGCGTATTGCTCGAGAGGGCGTTAAGGAGGATATTGAAGTGGAGTATTAACTACTGCAGGGTCATGGGGAAGCTGGGGTTACAGAGTGAGTACTGTAGACGTTACACGTACTACGACGAAGTCCCCTGCGAGCCCGTCTCGGAATATGACGTAGAAGTAGCGTATTCTCGCATTATACATATGATAGCCGACTACAGCAGTGAGACCGTCAGCAAACTGCTCACCGAGATGACACGGGAGTGTTCCACATATGAGGTGAGATGATGGCGGACGTCGTGTCGTATGCGGTAGACTTGGCTACCGTTATTTCCGTGGTGTTGCTCTATATCAGGACTACCGTCGTCCTCAAACAGTACCAGAGAGATGAACTGTATAAGGTCATAGACGATAAAATCCTCCAGTTTATGATGACTGAGGAGTTCGAGAAAGCGTTGGAAAAGACCGACATCGCAAAAAAGCTCGACGATATTAACAACAAGATGAACCAGCTCATCGTCGCTATTTGTATAACAAACGAGGAGCTCAAGGACAGCCCGATCTGCAAGAAAACTAACGGTGGCTGAAAGTTGACGAGGGTCGTGACGTTCCTTGGGAAGGCGAAGTATTTAAAGGAGGTCATAGAGACGGACGGCATCACAGACGTATTTGTCGACAGGTCGTATATCGATAGTGAGCTCTATTTTGCACCGAGCGGTGTACAGTACCACTTCCTCGACACCGGGATAAAGTATGACCCCCCTCACGAACTGACAAACAGGAGGGTGAGGATAGCGATAATGATAAGAGAAATAGTGAAGACCATAGACGACAACATAATTTTCGTGGACAGCGATGTGCTCGCAAAGGACGTAAGGAAGCTGGACGGGTTGGACAAACCGGCGGTTTTTCCCATACCCGCGAAGGCTAAGCCGTTCGAACACATAATAATGTTCGACAGGTCTACCAACTTCTACCTACCGCGGAGTTATAGGCAGTTGCTCAAGAGTACACTTGACGAATACCTGGAGACGAACCTGTACATTTACGAACCGGTCGACCTATACATCCACCGCAAAATAGGGAGCGTCACGTTCTGGCTCCCGGGTGTATGTCATTATATAGACGACAAAAAGTACTGTATCTAGTTTTAGTAGAACGTCACGGGTATAGTTATGTAGTAGATTTTGACGTTTTGCGGGAGTGAACGCAGTGAACCGGTATAGTTCGCTAACGCAGTACTATTGTTAGACAACGAGAAAGCCACGGTAATTGATACACTAGATGGGTACGACGGATACACGAGGTAAAACGTCAACATGTCCTGAGTAAGCCCGATAGTGTATAATGAAGCGTTTGTAGAAACGGACACCTTGCTGAGTTGTCCTGTTACAGTATAACCTACGGCGTTATTTATAATACCGGTGTAATCATCAATAGTTAAGACATAAACTATCGTGTAAGTCCCCGGATTCAGCTGGACTTGTACGCTGAATGAGTCTATAAGATGTTGACCGAAATAGACTTCTACAAGTAACGAGTTAGTTTGTGACTGTATCGTGATTGAACCCTGTAACGTTAGCACACCGTTTTGATATGACGGTGACATATTGATAGGTATACCGTTAATAGTAGCCGTAGTGTTAACTGACAGGACGTTATTAGTTAACGCATTATATGCAATAAGAAAGAGTTTGTTGAGGTTTACCATACCGGGTTCACGACCCTGTATATGTCACTGTTATTGTTATAATTGCTACATAGAAAGTTGCACCACTTACGGGAGGCGTCAGTGTAGCAGAAATATAACCTGAGATGACAGGTAAGTTGCTGAAACTTGCCGAAGTACAGAGTAATACTTCTATATTCGATACTCCTGCACCTAACGGAGTTACAAACGGTAACTCAAGTACGACATTGTTATTCTGGACATACGTTATAACTGTACCTAAAAGTGCAGAAGGACAATTACCATTACATGAAAAATTACAACTACCATTGTTGAAAAAGACAAACATTTTAACGGCTTTACAACCTGGAGTAATTACTTGAGTATATGCCATTATACCTACATTATTTTGCAATGTAGGTGTAAATAGTACTAGATATGGAGGTATATTTTGGAACTCGATTAACCATACGATGAATAAATAATTGTCACTAGATTTTGTAAAAGAAGCACTTGTATAAGCAATACGTACTGTACTAGTATATAGAGTACTATTCGAGCTGTTGCAAACCGAACCATCTACGTATTCATAGGCTGATACGTATAACTCTAACTGTGATGTAGTATATGAATCATCTGTGGTATCAAACCCCACATAATAATACTGAAATGTCCAGCTATTGTTTTCCTGGAAAACTTGTAAATATACAGTAACTCCTTGGGAGTTCATATTAATATTACTAGCATAGGAGAGGGTGACCTTACCCGATTGTGTAGTGAGAACCATTTGAGCAGGGGTTGTTGCATTCGTGTTACCCGAACCGGAAACCATCGCTGACATAAACTGTTGTACTAATGTCGCTAAACCGTTAATATCTATAGTGTTCTTTTCAAGAGAATCGATAGGTGGCATTAAAGCCTCATATTCTTTATTGAGGATCCTAAGCTTCGTGAACTTTAAGACTTTGTAGAAGTCCTCTTTTTTTACCGTGATTATCTTTACTCTCCCTTTTACTTTCACGACCTCATTCCTAAGTACGAGCTTTTGAACCACATCAACCACCTTTTTTCTTATTCCCGTAGATTAAGAACCTATCATCAAGTTTCGGCTTACCGTTTTCATCAAATTGGAGTTGGTCACGTGGTATGAGGTATACTTTTACATTCGTCTTAACTTTAGCCTCTAACTTCTTTTTCATATTCGAATATAAGGAAAAGAGAGTTATATGTTTTGCAGTCAAGAAGTAAATGTTATTGTGACCGTAATAGTGCACCCCGATGATGACTGACATTCACTGCTGTTCAGCGGGCTCGTCAGTATGTTTTCCTGTACGTTAGCATGTGAACACGATATGATAATTTGTATGACCGATATTACTTCATATTGGTTGTACGATATACTCCCCGATACCGTAAACTCGGAGTCATTAACGAGAGAGAACGATAAATTAGTAAAATAGTTTGACTGCTGGTTGTTCTGTTCGTTCGTGATAGTATAATATGCCACAGCACTGCACCCGAGGTTAATCGGTACACCGGCGAATATAGCCTCTATGGCTTGCGTCACCAACGTGCCCAGGTTGCCGGGCAGGTTTATGGTAATGTTGAGTGATACCACCACAAATATCATAGTGTTCGCCGTTTTCTGTACTTTATTGAGGGGTATACTGAGTATGATGGTGTTATTGACAGCTATGTTAAACGATACAGCGGTATAAACGGCATCACTGCTGTCGAAATAGTAGTATGTACCGGTTGAGGGTACCAATACACCGGCACCATGTTGGTTATTGTTGTTGTCAAGGAAATAGATAGAGATTGAATTAATCCCTGACGTCATGGCTTCGTAAACGAGATAAGCCAGGTTGGAGCTCATTGCGACCAACTCACGTTATAACTTAAACTCCCGGTATAAGAACCTGTACCCACTTGTGATATTGTATAAGTCACGGACACATCGACAGGGGTGTAATATGTATATGACTCGGGTTGCGGTGGTGTAGGAGCGAAACCTATAGTAAGTGAGACACTGTCGGACAAAGACGTCTCGAACGATATCCCGAATTGGAACTGGATCTGTTCATTTATGACGTCTTCAAGGTTCTGCGATATCTTGGATATCACACCGAACAGCTCCTGGACAGCGTCGGCTAGCAAGTTATAGGGTGGTATACATAAGCTCTCCTGCACCTGCACCATCGCACTCGCTTTTATAGTATTGGAAGAGGCGGAAGCGGACTCGCTGGGTTGAGGTACGTTATTGGGGTTACAGATGGATATACCCGGTGGTAATACTATGGCTGTAGCGTCCACGGAAGGCTCTACCTCTATTGTCTGTTGTATTTGATATGCGTTCTCCAACAATGTTAACGTTATGTCCACCGCCATATTTTGACTGAACTCGTACTGCGAGGACTCTACTAGTTTCATGAAGAAGTTGGGCATTATCTCAAACACGTCCTGGAATTGTTGTACTATGTTCTGGAAGATCACGTTACCGCTCACCAGCTTCGCCGTACCTCCGCCCGGTGTACCCATACCTATGACGTCCTCTACGAAAACGCCGGTGACGTTGGGTCTCTCTAGCTGTACCTCTATCTGTGAAGGAGTCAGTGCGGACGACTGCGGTGCCTGTAAGTCGGAAACTGTAGCAGTACTTGTAGAGCGTTGCGGTAACTGTACGGACGGTAAGTTCGGAGGTGGCTGTATCTGTGGATGGGACGGTCTGGGTACGATCTGCGTCGTCTGGGTGGGGCTGAAGAAGGACTGCATCAGCGTCTCGGTCATCGTCGAGATTATTGCCGTGAGGAACGGTGAACCTATCAATAACAACGCCTTCCCCAATAAACCTTTAAACCCGCTACCGAAAAGCGGGTAGTTAGCAATACCGTATACTAATTTGGGTAGCAATTCCATGTATGTATTAAAACCTATGATATCGGGGAAAGCACTGGCGACCCTGGAGACCTCACTTGCGATTATTTTGGGTATCATGGTCAGGAGGTTGGGTTGGTTCCCCGGGTCTGTGAAAAGTTTGTTAAGAAAATCAGAAGCGTTCTGGAAGAACGTGGGCATGTCCAAGAAGAAGTTGGCGACCGTGATGAACATTGCATATATGTCCGAGACCACGGTAGTTACGAAATTGTAGGCATCCACGAACATGTCCTTTATGTCGTTGATAAGTGCCTGTACGCCTGAAACGAAACCGGTTATCACGGAGATGACGAAGTTAATGATATCTGAAGCGAACGCCTTCAGGTCGTTCCACAGTGTCGTCAACACACCTATTACCGCAGAACCAAATCCCTCCAACGCCCTCTCCACGGGAGCCATCACGGTAGCGAGACCGTTGGCGATAGCGTGTAACCCGTTCCAGATATAGCTCCCGAAGGTATGTGCGAACCCGAGTATTGCACCCGCCACTGTTTTGAAGAAGTTCGCTATGTCCGAGGGGAGTTGTTGTATGAAGTTCGCGATAGATGAGAGACCGCCGGTGACGTCGTTCGCAACGGAGCCGAATGCAGAACCTATAGCCGAACCGATAGACTCGATACCGGAGATGAGTGCCTGACCGGCTGACAGTAAGAACGACATGGTTACTCCTCTATTACATTAATTATTAATGTCGGGATATATAATTTGTAATACTGTATGTTGACGGTGATGCAGGTAGTATAAATGAAGTAGTTGTTATTGATACCGTAGAGCAGGAACAGTGTAATGGTGTTAGGCTGTTGCGTGTCGGTGAGGATGAAAGGCTCGGATATGGGGTAAGCGGTGTTGTTGACGACGTAATACTGGACGCCCTGAAAGTCCAGGAGTTGAGTAGGTGACCCCGATATGCCTCCGGGTACACCGATGTGACCCCGTCCCGGGATGTTCAGGACGTCCAGTAGGGCGGACAGCTGGGAATAAATGAAGGTGTTCTGCGGTATGAGGTCGTAGGGGACGAGCGTAAGGGCTACAATAATATAAGGTATGTTCAAACAGAGGTAGGGCTGGTAGTTAGGGAGCTGTACCTGTGCGTTAAAAGTAAAGGAGAAGTTGGTGCACCCCGGTATATAGAGGACGTTGTTGGACTCTATTGTAACCGTGGCGTCCCATGTCACCTGTATGAAAGTGTTGGGGTGCTTAGTGACGGAGCCGACATTCGCGTAAGCTATAGCGTATAAATTATCCGCCCAGATCTGGATCTCATCAAAGGTATAGGAGTCGTCGGTCTCATCTGTAGCCCCATACTCTAACTGGAACGCCAGTGAGCCCAGGTTACAGGAAGTCAGGTTATTCTGGCATGTGCCGGTGCTTATGGTGTTTATTTGCTCAGTATAATTTTGCAGTCTAGCCGGCAACCTGGCGACCACGGTGCCCTGGTTAAGCAATACGACGTAAATGTTGGAAGGAGGTACGAACGAAACCGAGTATTGAGAGTAAGGTGCACGGTAACTCTGACCATACGTGAGGAGACCCTGCAACAAATACTTGTATTCGAGCGTGAGGGTGTTATGCACCCTGACCCGCATCGCATCACCTACTTCCACTTTGAAGAAGCTATTAATCTTAACCGCCATTTTATTGACCTCCCTGAGATTGTGATATTGTCACAGTGAGTATAAAGGTTCCGCCCGTCGATAATGGGATTCCTATGAAGTAAAGGACGCCGAGGGAGTAACTGTTGTTGAGTGATGTGGAGACCATGATTTGTAAAGCATTAAATAGACCGTTAGCGTTGGATAAGGAGAACTGGACTGCATATTGTACTTCGTCCTGAGAGACCACGTTAAGAGTGGTCTGGAAGTTCTGAGGTTGTAATGTAGCTATCTTCCCCCTGCAGACGTCCACGGCGTATACCGTGTTTATCCCTTTGGGGAGCAGTTGGCTCAGGTCAGTGACGTTGCTCGAGATTACGAATATGGCTATCGGGTTATACAGTAACAACAAGAAACACCCCACCAGACATACAGGACAGGCTATTAAGTTACCTGAAGTACATAAATTGGTACAATTGTTTATACAGCTGACGTACTGTTTTACCTGTTGCTGGACGTTAGGGTTCTGTTCAAGGTCTTCGACCGTAACGCCGAGTAAGTATAGGAAGACGAAGTTGAAAAGTGAAAAAGGTATGAAGGAGTTGCAAATGTTGCCCGCAACGGAGTTACAATCCACGTTCTGACAATATTGTTCGCATTCCTGTGTAACGTCCTGGATGGGGTTTATGAACTGGATGGGTGTGGATATACTGAAAGTAATGGACACTATCAATGCATAATTCGCGGGCTTCTGAACGGCTGATGAGAACACAAAATTGGCGACTTCCATAAAGTCCTCTCCGTTTACTTGAGTATAGAAAGCAATACCGTTGAACTCATATGGTGCCAGGTTCTTGAACATGGCTATAAACGTCACCGATGTGACTTCACATTGCTCCTGGTACTGGTCATTAATATCGTATATGTTAACGTGAACCGTGTTGTCCACTATTCCGCCTGACGAAGTAACGTAGACGTGATAGCCCGTGGGCTGGGGGTACTTACCTACATTAACTCCCGTCACCGATGATGCTATGGCGGACATGAACGCAGTAGTGAATGCGGGTTGGGAAACTGACATTTCACTCACCCTGGTGCGTAAACAGGTTTTTAAGCGTCAGCTGACCGTACGGTATCTTAATTACCAAAGCCGAATTCCCGGTGCCGGTCGAAGGTATAGGTGCGACGGCAAACGATATCGGAGCTGGAGGGACACTTGACACTGTGGGCGGTAAGTTGAACATCAGTGACGACAAAGGTATTACGTACTGTCCCGATGGACACGGGTTGTTAAAGTTAAACGCGACGTAAACATAATCATCACCAACGAATTCACTGACGAACCCCGATACCCCAGACTGTGTAAACTGACAGTTACAGATATCAAGACAAGCGACAGCCGTAATACCCAGGGGTTTTATATCGCTAGCAGAAGCAAGTACGTTGACGAGGAAGTTGGTAAGCGGTGTCTTGATGTCCCTAGCCACGCTAAAGGCATTAGGGAGGGCAAGGAGGGTGAAATATACGTTGAAAACCGAGTAGCCGTAGTATATATTAGGTGTTATATTAGATGCCACAGAAGATAGGTCACACGCAGACTGACAATAAGTAGCCTGCAGTTGCTGGAGGTAGGACAGCATGTTAGCGAACGGCTGACCGCTCACCATCTCCACCCACCAGTCGACCTGCACCACGTCCTGGGGCTTCTTGACCAGCGGGGCGTTCAGGTACGCGTCGGAGACGTGTACCAATAATGCGTGTGCGGAGGCAGTCCAGAGTTGCAGGGAGTCAAACGAGTATTTAGTGCGTGATGCGTCACTAAAGGAATAAATTATACGTGTATGTTCATAACCGCTGACGGTCTCCTCAGTGAACGATACATGATTCATCAATACCGATGTTACCGGTGTGTTTTGACGATACAATTTCACGACAGCTGTAGAAGGCATCTCGAAATACCCTCCGTAACTCGAAGAAACACCGACGATAGCCTTCGCTAGTGAAAGGATGAACGACGCAGTTACGTTATTATGCCTCGATGCGACTAGCCTCCCATTGACATAAATATTTATACCACCTCTCAATGCAGGGTAATGAGTCCTCATATCACTCACCGGAGAACGACAGTGTGACAGTAAATAAAAAGTAGGCATACTCATAGCCGGGGGTATTAATAGTCACGTTAACTACCGTATTACCCCCCATTGTAACCGTTACCTGAAGTGAACCAGCTGTCTGAGAGCCGTTAACTGCTAGGAGAAATATACCGAAAGTAGTACATATGGCATAACTGTATTGATAAAGCACCGTAAAACCGCTACCGCTGTAATTGACTTGGGGCTGGGACTGGGATTGACATTGGTTAGAAGCGAAAGCCGTGAAAACTTGTAAAAGGGCTTGGGTATTAACATATTGCAAAAGTTGAGCCGTTACGGTGAGTTGGATAACGATAGCTAAAACATAATTCGTATTCGGCGGGGAGGTGTTTATTAAAGCGAGCTGGTAAGTGTTGCCCTGTGTCGTGGTGAATGAGAGGGTAATCGTGAAAGTACCCTCAGGGAGGATAGCAGAAAAAAAGATGATATCCACCCCGACACCCTGGGACACGTTTTGTTGTTGAAAAAGAAACCCCGCGTTAGTTGGCTGTGATGACGATATATTTTGTCCGGAAACAGTCTGACCGGACGGCTGAAACGACGCGGTTATTGTCTGTATACAACCATCATTGCCCGTAGCATATTTTACCATATAATTCAAGAGGTCGGAAGAGACGGAAGCGGAGTAACTGGGTGTCGGAGAAGACATCAGAAGCCTACCTCTTCGGTGGGACTGGTAGCAGGTATGTTTTGCAATTGGTTGCCTTCAAGGTATAACTTTATATAAACATCGTCCCCGTTTTTAATGAGATCATATTTCATCTTCAACATATCCAGGAGATCGTTCTTAAGTACGGCTTTAATAACAAGTGATTTAATAAATTGGTTTTTGGGTTTCGCTGTAGCATAAACGACGAGCTCCTTATCATCAGTAACGTCGACTTTAAGGATCTTTTCGATATCTTGGACATTTTTCATGAAATAGGAAATTAGTTTATATGCTGACAATATCACAGCATTACTATTCACATCAACACTTACCACTATGTTTTTTATTATATCCATTACCTGTTCTCTTGTTAGTTGGAGCTGGTTGGACATACGGTCTCACCTCACGGGTACAATCCACTATTTATCAATATCGCAACCGTCCCTATAAATTGTAATGACCTCCAAGGGTCTTGCTGGAATTGTGTATAAAACTTGTACATATAGCGATACCCGAGCCTGAGGAACAGCACCACGTAATGGACTGCTATCCTGAAATACTTCTCTATAATATGAGCTACCCTGCTGGCGACCCCCATTACCTTGTCGATAACGCTCTTAAATGCAGAAACCACCGCACCGCCGAAACGTGCCAAAGCCCTCTCGAGGTCACCTATAATACGACCTATTGCATCAGCTATTCCTCCTGCCCCTCCACCTACTACACCTGCTACAGCTAACGCCTCAGCCATTTTCCCACTGCATATAAACTTATTTTTAAACGGATAAATTTTATCATGAAATGTCCTTACACGAATTAATAGCCTACGTACCTTGTAGAGGACACTGTAGTTTTTACCAAATTTTTCAAAACGTGAAGCAGAGGTTCAAGCACTACGACCTCACCCAGTCCCTCATGTCCCCCACCTACTTCAACATCACCGATGCGAAGGAGTTTTTGGAGACGTTCAGCTGTGCCTACATTGACAGACCGATGGTGTTATGGCTCGACACACCGTTCCTGGTAGACGGGGGGTGCGAGATGAGGAGAGCGAGAGTATACACCACGTCGGAATACGTTAAGCGACTGATAGAACATGTGACACACGTGGACGGCGTTTTGAGACCCCCTTACAACCTCGTCGCCGAAGAGGAAAGAAAGGCGTCCGTAGAAAAGGAGTACCTATTCGCTGTGGTCGGTGCTGAAGCGAGGGAGAGGAAAAGGATAGAATATACGTTGGACGTCCTGAGGCAGATGGGGCTGAGGAAGTCCGCAAAGGTGGTGTCAAATGTAGATGACCGCGACGTACCCGCATTCACACTACACGTAAAGGACTACTACAGGCTGTTGCACAGGTCGTACTTCTATATCTCACTATCAAAGGTGGAGGGGTTCGGGATGCCCCTCATGGAGGCTATGTCCGTCGGCGTACCCGCAGTTTATATCAACGCCTACAGTTACAAGGAGTTCGCGGTAGGCATACCTATAGACCCGTATGACATAACCATAGAAGAAGCGGGGTCGTGGACGATGGAGAACTATTTGGTAAAGGACAGCGACGTGAAGGAGGCGATAAAGGAGGCACAGGAGTGTGCGGTGCAGAAGAGCTGTTATGAAGACCTATCAGCGAAAGCCCTGGAGAAGAGCAAGGAGTTCGCACAATATGACATCGAACAGAGAATACTCTCAGACCTTAAGAGCGTAATGCGTAATTATAAGCCTTGAGTTCATGTCCTTGTCGCGGGCTGAGAGGAAGTAACCTATCTCCTTATCGCCGTACTTCACCACAGCTGATGACTTAAACGAACGGAAAAACCCCACCACGGCGTCCTTATCGACGACCTTGACGTCATTTCGCAACAACAGGATGTCGTAAGGGTGACCCAAGACGGAAGGCAACGCTTCACGAACACTGCTAACGTTAAGTTTGAGGACGAGGTCAGCCCAAGGTGGGGGCGGGGTCTTCTCGTTGGGTCTCACAAAAGTGACGATTTTCACAGAAAAAAAAGGGTAGGGGTGACTTAAAAAGGTTTATGACTCCATCCTCTCGTACTCCCTCACAATTAAGAAGACAATAGGGACGTCAGCGATGACGCCGGCGAGGAGACCAAGCATCGATAAATTATTGACATCCGACTGACCATTCACGATACCCTGTGCTTGTGATATCTGTGCCTCCTGGAGGAATACAGGGTTATGCGTAGCATTATATACAGTATATAACAGTCCGCCATATGCATACCCCTGGTCGACGTCACTAGCAGACATATGTATACCTATGAAATTACCGACAATATAACCAAATATTGGAATGGCAACCATTACCATAATGCCGAATATAATTAATAAAATCCTCATCACTCTTACCGGGTACCACGTCGCGTTTGGAGCGTTGTTAGGCTGGGACATGTCTATCCTATAAAAATTATAAACCACGGGATAAAAAAATCTTAGGCGGACTTTTTATACAAATAAATTGCAATGAGCAGGAACGGGATGTAATAGATGGGAACGTGGTAGACCACGACATACCCCGGAGACCAGGAAAAAGGTAACTGACGCTTAAGCAACCAATAAAACGCGTCCTCCAATACACTGAAAACCAAAGCATTAGCTATAGTAACCCCCAAACCCCTCGTCAACCCCGCGAAAAAACCGATGAGGAAAATTATTAGATGATAGAAGGAGATGAGGTCACCTTGCCTGATAGGGGTATAATACACTTCTATTAATGCATAGAGGAACGCGACCACTGTGACCCTTATTAAACTCCACCTGATACTCATACAACTAACCTCCTCCCCGCCCTGGAAGGGCGAGGGTTCCCTTCCAGAGGGTTCATCGTTCCCACCATCGGTTCGGGTTTACATCCAAGAAACAAGGAAAAAAAAATAATCATTCATAACCATCATAATTATTAATTATATTAATATCTTCCTCTATTACATCTTTAAATTTTTTCTCTATTTCATCAGGACTCAATAATTGATAAACTTCATCACTTAGAACTTTCGAAATTGTATTTATATTTATTTCGTCTAAATCTATAAAAATGCATATATCTAAATAATAATAACCCCCAAGTAATGTATCTATATATGTTTCAGCAATCTTCTTTTTTTCATCTTCTGAGAAATCAAGTTTTACAATAACTTCCTTTAATTCATTTTTTGATTTATCAATTTTTTTACTTAATAGAATCTTGAATTCAGAATTTTTCATAAATGCATCGAATATTTTTTCTTCTTTATTTTTCTCAAAAGCTTTTATTTTCCACCCATCTTTTTCTACATCTTCACGAATCATTTGAATTATTGTTTCAGCTAGAGCATCTTTAAAATTTGTATAACAACTTTCAGCTATATTGTCTTCTCTTAAACTTTCACTAATATTTTCACTTAATTTAAATTTATCTAATTCCCTTAAAACTATTTCTGCCATTTTTTAATTCCCCCGAATTAACCTATCCTTTATGATAATTTTAAAAATATCTTTATCTTTCGTCTTCCAATTTCTCTTTCCCTTGTAATTATATCATAAATCGTTGTAAAAATATTAACACCCGGACTTTTTAAGGGTTGCATACCCCACAGAAAAAGGCTATGACTTAAGGGAGAGGTAGTTGACCCACAGCCCTTCTAACACCCCTACCAACAACAGGACGTCCCACCAGATATCGGTAAAGTTCGTGGTAACGACCATATATACGGCGAAATACAGCCCGAGACCGACAGCCATACTTAATACCGTAGGAAAAATATTACGGTTAAGCTTTATCGTAATAAACGCTTCATAAAGCACCCAGACACACATCAAAATGTCGAAAAGGAGTATGTAGCGGTAATGAGGGGCGACAGCGTCGACGAAACCCCACAGCCCCATTA
>OGCG01001240.1_pt1 | contig 13017 bp, 19 predicted proteins | sample 1570061 | NCBI WGS metagenome assembly OGCG01 (sample SAMN06268698, study PRJEB24515) | hot springs metagenome | isolation source: Joseph's Coat, Yellowstone National Park, Washington, USA | place: USA:Joseph's Coat, Yellowstone National Park, Washington, USA
TACTTCAGTTTCAACTGGTTTGCTCTCAACTTGTATTTGTGATGACTGGCTTTCAACAGAAGGATTTTCGGTTTGGGATTGTGATTGTTGTGGAGATTCTTGTGGAGGCTGTTCTAAATTTTGAGGCACAGCTGCTATCTCAGATTGATTCGCTTGTTCAATAGGCTGTTCTGATGGTTGATTTTCGCTAGCTTGTGGAGAATTCTGGGGAGTCTCTATAGCTGATTGCTGCTCTAATGATTGTTCAGGCTTTACTTCTGGAGTTTCATTTGTTGATTGAACTTCTGGCTTCTTTGTGCCACATTGAACACAAAAAAGAGCATCATCAGAATTTTCATATCCACATATAGGGCATTTCCATGTCATGTTTTGTATATTGTATATAAAGCTTATTAAGGATTTCTACGTTATAGTATAATGGTATAGAAAACTTGACAATCTCATTAAAGATAAGGTATTCAAATTCTTTTATTAATTATAAGAAAACTACTGAAATAGGCTTTATAATCTATGCTGTACCAGAATCTGTGGCAAAGATAAAAAATACTCATTTTATAATAGCTATTGATAATAGCCCTTCTATGGTTAAAAATGGAAACCTGGATATTGCATTAAAATCTGCTGAAAAATTACTAGAAACGTTACCGCAAGGAAATACAGTAACTATTATCGAATTTTCAAATCATCCAAAGATAATGTACAGCGGAGCTACTGGAATAAAAGTAAATATCAATAAAGAATCTGGAGCTACGACTAGATTTTACGAACTAATAACATTCATAATGGCTATGGCTTCGCAAAATCCTATACCGACAAAAGTAATTTTACTAACAGATGGAAAACCCATAGATAAAAGAAATATAAAAGACTATGAAAAACTGAATATTCCAAAAAATATGGAGATAATATCTATAGGAATAGGAAGTGATTATAACGAAACTATCCTTAGTCTGTTAGCAGATAAAACTTCAGGAATCTTTTATCATATAGACGATCCTTCTCAGTTACCTACACTCTTTGAAGAGCAAACAACAAATAATGTTCATGCACTTAATCTTTCTATAAGTGTACCTCAAGGATTTTCCCCACTTAATTATGATATGCCAATTAAAATACCTATAGTAGATAGATTAATCAGTGTGTATGGAATTTTAACTGTCCCACCAGGAGATAAGGATTACCCAGTAAATATAATAGCAAACTACGATGATCCAGTAACATCGCAAAATAAGTCTCTTTCATATTCTGTAGTTTTAAAAAGGGCTAATGAAGACGTTGTAAACGCTAACTTAAACAAGGAAGTTGATGCAGAAATAAAATATTATAAATTGTTAAGAGATTATACTGAAGCACTAGAAAAAGGTAAGGAAGCTACTAAAATAATGACAGAACTAAAACAAGTTGCTGAAGAAACTAGAAAAGAAGACTTAATAGAATATACGCAGAAAATGACAGGAGACGCAAAAACTGATTTATCTGCTGCTACCAGAAAGATGAGGCAATGATATTAGGAAAAATACTTGCCAAAAATCTATTGGATCAAGGTATAAATTCTATATATTATAATGCAAATAAAAGGCCATTTTTACAGAAAATTGCAGTAGACATTTTATTAAAGGATTTAGGAATAGTAAAAGGAGATTTTTACGGATTTTTAGCTGACGAAGAATGCGGAATAAAGATTCTGAAAGGAAAAGGAAAGGAAAAAAGTAATTTTTCTCTAGCTAAGAATGGGAAAGATATTCTCGACAATTTTCCTAAAACTCCACTTTTTATAATAGACATGGGATTCTGGGATAAACACTCAGAAAAGGAAAAGAAGAAATTAATATTACAACTATTGCTATCCATATCCACCATTAGAAAACATCTATGGGATTATAATATTTCAGTAGAACATCCTCCCCCCAATTTACATGAAAAATTAGGGATACAGAATAAGATAAGATATAAGGCTTCTCCAATAGGTAAAACTATTGTACTAAATCCCTATGGAGATGTAGTAGCTGATGAGAGCATTATAAGGAATACTGACACATTCATTATTGGAGGAATTCTTGATAATACTGGATGGAAGAACGCTACTACAGAGTTATCAGAAAAATTTCATTATAATTATCCACAAGTTAGAATAGAGTTAAAAGGTTCAAGAGTTGGAGTTCCTGACAGAATTAATAAAATTGTAAATATTATTTTAGATGTGATAGAAGGAAAAAGCCTAGAGGATTCAATAATAGAAAATCAATCTAACGCAGATAAATACTTAAGACTACTAAGGGATGGAGAAAGTAACCTGGAAGAAGGAGCAAGATGGCTTAAAGCTAATGAAAAAGTAATTAAAATGGCTAAAAAAGTATTTCAGTCAAACTCAGCCTGAATCTTCTTCTTACCCTCAATAAGCTTTCTTGGAAATGGATATCTATCAATTTCTTCTATATTTATACCTTTTTTCTTCAATTCATTAATAGCGCTTTTAAGATCATCAACATGCGTAGCAAATTTTACTAAATCTTTAATTTCATTTAATACCTTATCATTAGTTCTAAATTTCTCTGCACTTACAGCATTCCAGTTATTTCCATTTTTATAAATGAATACTATATCTTGAAAATATCCTTCAACTACATGATTTATTCCAGATATAAAGTAATCCTGGTATTTATAAACTACCATACTATAAACATTTATTTTATAGTTTAAGGATTTAACTATCATGAAAATTGACTATGTTATTAAGGCAATTTCTCTTGAGCTTGAAGATGGAGAAAAGGTTTACGTTGGGCTCAATTCAATTCCTGCAGTAATTGCTGCATTTATGGCACGAGATCTATATAAAAGAAAAATAAGGATTTTAGGAGTTGCAGAAGCAGATAATCCAAAAAGAATAGAGATCTCCCCATCTACTGGAAGTCCGTTCTTTATAGAGGAATCTCCGGTAATGACCACTGTTGACTCTTTTGATTTAGCACAAAAGGGGTTACTGGACGTAATGTTCTTAGGTCCTGTCCAGATAGATGAAGAAACTAACGTTAATCTTTCAGTAATTGGAGACTACTTTAAACCTAAAGTTAGATTACCTGGAGGAGCAGCTACAGCGTATATAATGCCATTGGTAAAAAAAGTGATTTTATGGAATTTAAAACACTCTAAAAAATCATTAGTAAAAAAAGTTGATTTTGTTACTGGAAGTGCAAAATTCTCAAATAATAAAGTAGTTATTGTAACAAATTTAGGTGTTTTAAAATATGATAGAGATAATAAGTTATGGAAGATCACTGGACTTTATCCTTTTAGTAGTGTGAAAGAAATTCATGATAATACTGAATTTACTGTTAAGGCAGAAAATCCACAAGTTATAGAACTAAACAAAGATGAGGAAGAGTTTATAAAAAATATGGATCCTTATGAACTTAGGCTTGCCCTAGAATAGATAGAATTTTTTCATAGTCGGCATCATAAAGCGGATACATACTAGTAGGTTCTGCTCCTTTTGGGGCATGAACTACTGCTGATACGTATTCAGAATTTATAGTTGGTCTTTTTCTATAAAAATAACTTTTCGGAACTATTTCCTCTGCAGTTATTATTACTTTTTTAGCAGCTTTTGCCTTAAATTCGTCTTCATAAAGAGGACCTTGAATTTCACTATTTCCTTCTTCATCTGCTTTATTGACATGTATTATTGCAACGTCTGGAACTATTGCCTTAACGAGAACAATTTTCTCCCCAGAAAAAGGATCTTCTGACACTTTCCATGTACCTTCTTTTTCATGAAGAGAAACTAGACTAGAACCTAAGACTCCTCTAACCGGCATAAATGGAATTCCAAATGCTCCTGCCCTTATTCCTGCCATAAAGGCACCGCAAGTATCTTCAAGAATACTTATCTCGCCTTTTTCAATTTTCTCCCTAAAATTAGGAAGCATACCAAACCATTCTAAAGTTGCCATAGCTACCCTAACTTTTGATACTACATTATATTTCAGAAGAACTTCCAGACCTAGACCTGGCTCTCTATCCACGAAGTTTAAATTTCTTACATTACTATTTACTAAAGCATAAATAAATGCCATAGGATTTCTATGTATAGACATTCCACTTATCGTTATAGTATCTCCATTCTTGAGTAATTTTACAGCCTCGTTAATATCAAGAATCATTTTCACACCTTATTTATTCTTTACTTCTAATATAATAATATATTTGCATAAACTCCTGAAAAAACTGCTTAGAGTTTACCAAATTAGTTTCTAATCTTTTTGGCTTTTATTATCCAGAAATTATCTTTTATTTGCGCACTTTCTATATAAAATTTTAATAAAAATTTCAAAGAATCTCTAGGATCTATTCCTCCAAAGACCTGATCCCTTATTATAAGGTAAACTCTACCGCCTATTTTGAGTATTCTATTAGCTTCTCTCATTATATCATAATCTAATACTTCGTAAAATAGTATCTCGTCTATTGAAGAATCTCTAAAAGGGAGAGGATATATAGCTTGTAAAGAGTTATGTTGATGCAAGGTAGATATACATGCTATTTCACCTATCTCAGGGCAAAAACCTACAGTTACAGTCTTACCTTTAAATTTTATACTTGGAAAATTTTCAAATAGATTCTCTGATCTAATTATTTTGTTTCCATCTATTACGTAATCAGCCGTTAACGATAAAAGATTCCTTTCACCATATAGAAAAGAGTTACCTATTATAAAATTTGAATATTTTAATAATGAACTCCTGTTTAATCCTGTATTTGTTTCTTCATAATCTCCATCTATCGAAACTATCTTTTCCGCATTCCACAATGAAGATAAAGCATTGCCCTTCATTAAAAGTGTTAATCTCACAGTAAAAAATTATCTATCTTATTATAAATATTTTTATCTATTCAGATCTTGTACTGCTTTTGATGCATCCATTATTGAAAACATTCCTATTATCTTCCCTTCAGAATCTTTAACTGGTAGATGTCTTATTTTTCTTTTTGTCATAGTTTGAATAGCTACCATAACGTCAGTGTTAAGATCTACGATTTCTAGATCTCCCCATGTAGAAGCTAGTTTTACGTCGTCTGACGGAGAAAATCCTTGCGCAAGAGCTTTTACAGCATCTTTATCTGTGAATATTCCCTTCGGTTCTCCATTTTCAGTTACTATTACTGACCCTACGCCTCTTTCCATCATTAGTTTGCATACTTCTTGGAGTGATGTATTACTTTCTACTTGAAATACAGGAGTAGTCATATATTCTTTTACAGATACCATGGTGGTATATTCTCTTCATTGTTCCCAATAAGCTTTTAGTTCAACGTTTTTAGGTTCTCCATTTTTTTCTAAGTCTTCGATAACTTTTCTTAAATATTCCTCAGATTGCAAACCTCTTATAAGCCATTTATCATTAATGAGAAGAGCCGGAACTCCTCTTATACCCATGGCCTTTGCTTCTTCTTCGTCTTGTATTACAGCTAATTTGGCTTTCTTTGATTTAAAATCTTGAATAAATTTCTCTACATCAAGATTAACTTCCTTAGCTATACTAATTAACACATCATCGTTTGTTACATCTTCTCCTTCTATAAAGAATTTTTCTTGAGCTTTACTAAAATAATCCCAATGTCCTTCATCACCTTTTTGAAACTCCGCTGCCTTACATGCCATTAAAGGAGGAAGAGACCAAACATAACCTATCTTTCCTTTAGATATAGGTTTATCGGGATCGTAATCTTTTAGGTATCTGGTTAATATATTAAATTCGTTTTTAAAAACTTCTCTAGCATCAGCCTCTGTTGGAGCTATAGCTTTCAAATCCTCTAGAGAAGATATCATCATAAACGCTTTGTGCTTTATCTTGAGATCTTGATAATCTTTTACAATATTTTTTAATCTCATTGATGTCAGGAAGCAAAAAGGACAAAGCACGTCATGAAAGAACTTTATTTCTATCATGTTACTTCTAATGACAAAAAGATTTGTAAAATATAACACTTACTAAAATCCTGCTTCTTTTCTTAACTCTTCTATCTGATTCACATCTTCCAAAATGTCATTAAGTTTATCCTTTAATTCTGTTATATTACTTAGTTCACTTATTATCTCTTTAAACGAATTCCAATAATTCTTCATTACTATATCTAAATCATATCTATGCATTGTAATAAGCTCCAACGCTATGCTAAGTTTACTTTCTAAACCTTTATTAGATAATAAAACTCTATTTTCCTCAGCTAGAGAATTAACTTTATCCAGTAAATCAAAAAGATAGCTTCTTATCTCAGTAAGCTGTCTTTCTCCTGGTTTCATTAGTTCCTCAGACATTGTTTATCATCAAAATTTTTTAATAATTTAATTTATAAAGTTAGCTTATATTCCATTTTATATTAATCTTAATAGACCGTGTTAAAGTATCTTTTAAAGGACACCGTTTATTAGCTAATTCTATTACTTCATTTATTTTAGGATCTTTACTTTTTACAGTAATATCGTAATTAACTTCAAGTAAACCAGGCGGAACAGTAGGATCTCCTTGGAATCCTCTAGGATCCATAGTACCCTCTATATAGCCATTAGCTTCTTCTATTTCTACATTCTTTTCTTTAGCTACATAATATATCGTAAGAAGCATACATGATAAAGCAGAAGCTAACAGCATCTCTTCTGGCGTAGGATAATCCGATCCAAAAAGACCTATTGTAACTTCAGTACCATTAACACAACTTTTTACTACATCTCCATCTAATTTTCCTTCTACTGTGAAGGTCATCATTACTAATTCACCTAATTTAATAGACCTACGTCCTTTAATATAGCGGCTTCTATTGCGTATCTTATATAATATCTAGTTTTCTCCTCCTCATTAAGACTTCTACCTAATTTTCTTTCAATTTCATTAATCTGATCTGTTATTACAACGCTTATATTAGTCTCTATTGATGGTTTATTTACTTTAAAAGTATTATATATACCTAAAACAAAATTATACATTTCCTCATCCATGTTCAGAAGATAATTACCTACTGCTGGAATTAATTGATTATTTATTTCTATCATCTTTCCTTTAAAATAAGGTCTCCAGCTAAGCATATTAGACTTAACAAATTCCCACGATGGAGGGAATCCTTTATATTCATCGGCACTAGGTACGTCTACAACTTTATATTCATTGCCTTCCAGTTCCATCACTGCTTTAACTTCCAATTCAAGAACACCTACTTTTTCTTTCAACAGAGTTACACCTATATTTTAATTAAAAATTAAACGTAAAGATTTTTTTCTTCAATAATCTCTAAATTATCTTAGGTGATAGAATGTCAGAAATTTCAGACCCTTGTGTAGCAGAATGTTTTAAGCCGTCTTCACAATGGAGATATATAAATATAGATGAATGTATTTCAAAGTGTAAATCATTAAACTTTGTTAAACCGTGATTTAAAATGAAAGTAAAGGAAATTATGAGTACGAACGTAATAAAGGCTGATCCTAATACTAAAATAAAAGACGCTGCAAAGATCATGCTATATAATAACATAAGAAGGCTAGTAGTAGGAGATGGAATAGTTACTATTAGAGACCTTGTATATAATTGGCAAAATCCAGACATGCCAGTAGAAGAAATATCTAGCAAAGATCTTATCTTCGTTAATCCAGAAGATGATTTAAAAGAAGCTTGCAAAGTAGTAACAGCAAAAGGAGTCGGATCTTTACTAGTAGGAGACGGAACTAATATACAAGGTATAATAACAGAGAGAGATTTAATAAGATACTGTAAGGTAAATATAAACGGCAATGTTGGAGATATAATGGATATTTCACCTATAATTGCATCTCCAGACTCAACATTAGATGAAATAATTGAAGTTATGAAACAAAAATTCAAAAGACACGCAGTAATTATTAAGGATAATTTACCTGGAGGTATACTTTCAGTTAGAGATATAGCGAGACCGTTAGCTAGTGGAAGAAATATGAAGAACCTTCAAGCCAAAGATTTCATGACAATTGAAGTTTATAGAGTAACTCCAGATTCTACAATAGAAACTGCTAGATTTCTGATGGCAGAGAAAAATATAGGATTCTTACCGGTAGTTGATAGCAGAAGCCTGTTAGGAAGCGTAAGCGAAAGAGAAATATTAGCAGTTCTTTCTATATGACTTCTTGAATTTCTGGTTTTTCAATAATTTTCTGAAATGCTATTTCTAAATCTTCTTTAGTAAAACCAAATATAACTGGTTTTTTCTCAGTAAATACTTCATCAATTTTTTTAGAAATTTCATTAGGATCAATTCCAGTTAATTTATCTTCTAAATAATCTAAGAACCCGTTAGGAGACATTATAAAGAAATCTCCAGAAATTGAAACTTCTTGAAGTTTCTTATTTACTATTTTAATAGTTATTCTTAATAATTTTCTAGCTTTATAATCTAGATGACATAGAGCAACAGAGGAAGAGATCTTTACGCATCTTTCAGTCCTTAGATCTGGATGCCTATTATCTCTATAATATGTCCATTCTTCGTTTCTTTTTTCCTCTGCAAGTTTATTCCAAAGTTCTATCTCTTCTGGAGTTAGCTGAGAACTCTCAAATTTTATTCCAAGTTCACTCTCATATTTCTCCTTTATTTTTCTATTTAGTTCCTCTCTAGAAGGAGTATAACCAAGTTCATTCTCTAGTGATGTTAACCAATCCCTCATATCTTTAGCCATCTTGTCTCTAAATTTCTCGCTTGGAACTCTAATGCATTTACTTATAAGATCCACATCAAGGCTGAGCAAGATATTCCCTGTAATAACTACGGCCTTTTCATAAGTCATTGCACCGTTTCCACTTATTTTTTTACCGTTTACTACAATGTCTTGATCTCTAAGCGTAGCATTTATACCATAATCTTTCAAAACGTCAACAATTGGAGAAAGATATTTAGAATATAACTTACTAGGTTCGCCTGGAACCTCATTCTGATTAATTACAAGAAAATAATCATGCTCTCCAGGAGTAATAACTACTGTTCCTCCTCCTAAGTCTCTCCTCACAACGGGAATATTGTGAGACTTAGTGTAATCTAAATCTACTTCTAACCATACCTCTTGGTGAACTCCTACATTTACAAACGGTTCTTTAGAATAAAAAAGCATCAATGTATTTTTACCTCCCCTACTTACATAATCTGCGACTGATACGAAAGAAGTCACCATATGATATCCGTCTTGGGGAGGTAATTCTGAAAAACGCCAGCTCATTTTAAAGCCTCTTACATGAGATCTTCTCGCTAGCTATTAGATCCTTTAATTTTTGTACTGCTTGCGCACCTGCGAATAACTGTTTTAAGTCTTCTGGATTAGAAGGTTTCATTTTTACAAGCCATCCTTTCCCGTAAGGATCTTGATTTATTAAAACTGGATTCTTTTCTGCCTCGGTATTTGATTCTACTATCTCTCCAGAAACTGGAGCAGGAACTGGACCGGCCCACTTACCACTTTCCATTGTAGCTACTGGTTTTCCTTTCTCTACCTTTATCCCTTTTTTCTTTATTCTCACCTTTACAATTTTTCCTGCCATTGTTTGAGCTACGTCTGTTATACCAACTATTAATAAATCTCCGTCTTGTTTTGCCCAAACAGTATTTTTACCTTCTATATAATAGAGAAGATCTTCCGGTATTTCACAATTCGATTCAACTACCATATTATCACTTATTTAACTTATCATAAAAACTATACTAAAAAATTTTCCTATATTTTAGTTGAAATATATTCCTAAACATTTTAAAATTACCCAAGTTATCGACTTATATAGAAGAATAATCTATATCTTTTAATGAAAGGATACATAGTTTTTTTAAATTGTAAAAAGGGCAAAATAAAAACTAAAGGAAAAGAATTCATTATAGATGATGGAAATTACGCTTACGTAGGTTCTTGTGGTAATTACTGTGATAAAAGAATATCTAGACATATGAGGAAAGAGAAGGAAAATTTTCATTGGCATATAGATTACTTATCAGATATTTGTACCCCCATTGCAGTTCTAGTGTTAAATATGGAAGAAAAGGAAATAGCATCAAAATTCTCTAATTTTCCATCAATACACGGATTTGGATCTGCAGACGATAAAAGAAATAAAAGTCATTTATTTAAGATTAATATAATATCAGCTATTACAACACTAAAATTATAGTTTATAATCGATGAATACAATTTAACTCTATGCTCGTAACTGCACCATTTGCTGGACCAGTATCTTTTCCTATACTCGTAGCAAAAGAAAATGGTAAATTAGACTTTGAGATAAAAAACTCCTGTGAGACCCAAGAGATAGGAGATGTAATACTAGATTCTATTACTAACTTACCTAAACTTAACTTGAATTATAAGTTAGTAGCAGGAGTATTCATAGACATGTACTCATTAATAGGGAATAAAAATTCTAACAAAATATTTACAATAAGAAAAGGAACTTTAGTAGACTATAATGCTAGATTACTTGCTATATTGACTAATAAGGAAGTTATAAACACTACTGCAGAGAATGCTCTAAATGAAGCAGAAAAAGGCAATTTAGCCTTAGTAGGAATAGAAGTTAAAATAGGAGAGAGTTTTGAAGAAGAAGTTGGAAAATTAAACGCAAGAGCAGCATCATGTATGATATATTCTAATTCAAAAGAAATTGATAACGTTCTAAAAGCATATAAAGAAGGAATAAATATTATCAAAGAAGATCCTAAAAATTCCGCTAGAATAATTTCTCAATTGTCAAAATATTATTCCGTAAACGTAATGGAAAAAATAATAGGGATTTATAGACATAGATTAACGTTGAATAAAAATGAATTAAACAAAAGTATTCAAATATATTCAAAAGTTTTGCCAGAAATAAATAAATTAGAGATTTAAACTTTTGAATATTTTATTTGTTTGAGTATTTGTTAAACTATCCATACATATAATATCTGATCTTTTTTCCTTACAGTTAATAACAAAAATCATAGGTTCATCCTTAATTACAACTAATGGAATTAAACCTTCTATCTTTTCTAGCAAAATCAGCCTATTTTCCAATTGCTTTCTTTTATATTTAGATAATCTATTTATATTACGCAAATATCTTACGTTTAAAACCGAGGTCTCTAAAATATTTCCTATATTGTAATTAACAAACATCTCACATTCACCATTATTTAATTATTTTTCACAGTTATTCCTGAACTTTATAGTTATATTTAGGGTTACCCTAATATATAAAAATTTGGGTCTACTTTAAAGGAAGAAAATATCAACTTAAAAGAAATGAGAGGTTTAGCATTTACCGTTAGTTGGTTGCTGTGGGGAATAGGATTTTACTTATATTTACCATTCTTGTCTATTTTCCTTGCAAAAATTACTTCTCCTTCAAGCATTCCAGAAATATATTTCATTAGTCAATTATCTTCATTGCCTTTCCCAATTTTAGGAATGATTTCACACAAGAAAATTGGATCTACAAAAACTATAATAATAGGTATGATAATTTCTAGTTTAGGACTATTCTTATTAGGATTCTCAAGAAATATATATGAGGCTATAGCGTCCTTAACTACGTATTACTTTTTCTATTTTTCTTTACCTAGCTATTATGTAGTTTTTAAATCAATAGGAGACGGTACTATAGAGAGAATATGGGGAATATCGGTCTCTCCATCAATAATTTCTCCTTTCTTAGGAGGTATTATAGCTAGCTATTTCGGATATAAAATACTATTCCTTATTTCAGGATTATTTGTGCTATTTTCCGTTTTTCCAATATTAAAAGAAAATAATGTAAAAGGAGGAAATTCAAAAATTAGAATATCACCAATAATATTACTCATTATAATACCAATAGCAATTTCTATGGAGTTTATTTTCCTAGAAATAAAACTATTATTCTCCTTTTCAGATACAGAAATAGGAATATTGGCATCTATAGCAGAATTCATCGGAATGATGTTCTCTATAGTATCGTCCTTCTTCTTTACAAAGAAACTCCTACCGCTTTCCATTCTTTTGTTTTCCATTGAAGGATTAAGTATAATATCTCCTTATTTCGCAATTTTTTACGGATTTTGGGAAGTCATCATTCCTGTTACATTAGAAATATTTTCTAACTCTAGGTCTGTAGAAGATTTTGCTTCAATAAATTTTACGCAATCGCTAGGTTGGACAATAGGCTATGCTATTACATCAATAATAAGAAATATAACCATTGCCATTGAGTTTTCTAGTTTAATTTCAATAATACTCTCTATAATTCTATTTATTAGAATTAATAAAACTTAATATCGTATATCTTGATTATTACGAAATAGTTACATATTGCAAAAAATACTATACTTAGCTTTTTTAACCTCGTTTGACAGAAAGATTTATATACTATTTGGGTTTCCCTAATTTATGGGTGAAAGTTTATGAGTAACGAAAAAGGTTCAGTCGCAGTACCTAGGTTAAGAAGAGGGATTGTTGGAACTTTAGAGGCAATAGGCCAAGAAATAGCCGCAATGGCTCCTGCTTGCGACACTGTAGCTTTTATAACGTCTGCAGCAGCCTTTGCTTTTGTATTAACACCATTAGCCTTCCTATTAGCTATGGCTACAATGTATCTAGAAGTAAACACTTTGTATCATTTATCTAAGAGACATGCTAGTGCTGGTGGGTACTATGGATATGTTGCTACAGCTTTTGGTCCTACTCCTGCAATAGTAGTAGGTTTAATTTACGTCTTATACCAGGTAGTCAGTACATCAGCTATACCCATCTATGTAGCCGGTGTAGTTTTACCTGGAGTATTAAATTACTTCTGGGGAATCAGCTTACCAGGCTGGATATGGATACCATTTATAATAACATTCATTGTTGTGCCTATAGTACTTTCGATGCTAGGTATAAGACCACAAATGAAGTATATTAGATATGCTGCATTAACTGAAGTAGCGTTTTTAGCAATAACTAGTTTGATTATAATATTGAAAGCTCCAGATAATACAATCCAGGTATTTAATCCTTTTGCA
>OGCG01001244.1_pt1 | contig 12974 bp, 13 predicted proteins | sample 1570061 | NCBI WGS metagenome assembly OGCG01 (sample SAMN06268698, study PRJEB24515) | hot springs metagenome | isolation source: Joseph's Coat, Yellowstone National Park, Washington, USA | place: USA:Joseph's Coat, Yellowstone National Park, Washington, USA
ATCAGGGACAGGGTAGCGGCGTCGGGCCAAGGTGGCCGCCAGCGCGGCTCCGCGTCGGGTCGCTGAGGGGAAACTCCCTCCGTCGACGGCGGAGCCGAGCGCGCTCCCCCGGATCCTCATCGGCTCCGCCACGCGATACCGCATCCGTCACGGCCCCGCGCCGCCGATTCCCCTCCTCCGCGCCTCGAAGGCGCACCTGTCGGATCCGTCGTTGACGCACTCGACCTCCTCCACGTCCCACTCCCCTCCCTCGAGCGCGGAGAGCGCCCCCGCGATCATGCCGCGGAAGTAGTTGGACGTCCTCTTCCTCCACCCCCTTTCCCGGTACCTGGGGGAGAGGACCTCGCACTCGATCAGGCGCCGGACCTCGAATCTGTGCCTCCCTCCCCCGGTATCCGAGAGCATCTCCACCCGCGTGGCGTAGCCCCTGGCCTCCCAGACCCTGGGGAGCATCGCCAGCGCCGCGTCGCGCCCGAACTGCAGCAGGTACCCTCCCATCCCGCGGCCCGCGAACAGCCCCTCGTAGTAGGTGAACGCGGCGCCCGCCTCCTCGCCCAGGTAGTCCGCGGCGCCTCCGAAGAGCCCGGAGAGCGCCCTCGTGCTCATGAGGACGGATCTGGCGCCCGCCGACTCAAGCGCGATCCCCCTGACGGCGGCGAATCCCTCGACCGGGCCCTCCGATATCTCGAAGGACCTCACGAATCTCATCCCGGAGATCGCGGACCTCAGGTCCTCCGCACCGACCCTCGAGTCCGTGAGGTCCAGGATACCCACGCACGCCATCGAGCTGCCCTTCATCGTGCACATGAAGCCGAGGATCCTCGCGTTCGCTTCCAGGATCGCGCGGAAGATCCGTTGCGCCGCCGCGTCCCCGGAAGCCTCCGACAGATCCACCTCGATGGCCGCGTCCGCGAGCCTCCTGCCGGGCCTTATCTCCATGATGGGCACGGGGAAGTCGCCATCCCGCTGAAACGACATACCGATGGGAATCGCGCCCATCCGCAATAATAGTGTTTCGAGATCGATCGCGGCGGGTGTGCTGCGGGGGTTCCATCCGGGCCCCCGGTTCCGGGGCAAGCCTTATATCAGATGTTAGGTTAGCCCTAATCCATGTCGCTCAATCCTAACGTGAGCGTGACGAAGAAGGAGAGGGACTGCATAGTGAGCATAGGGCGGGGCTCCGGGGATGGATTCCCCGTGAGGGTCACGGCGCTGGCGGAATCGCTCGGGGTGAAGCCGCCCACGGTCGAGGAGCTCCTGCGGAGGCTCGAGGGGAAGGGGCTGGTGGCGCGGAGGAGGGGGATGATAATCCTCAGCGAACGGGGCAGGGAGCTCTACAGGAGGATAATGATGAGCCACCGCGTGATGGAGACATTCCTCGTGCAGTGCGGCATGGACGCGGACAGGGCGTGCAGGATGATCAGCGAATTCGACTACCTGATAGACGAGGAGGCCTCATCGCTGGTGCTAACCAGGATAGGCAACCCCACCCGCTGTCCGCACGGCAATCCGATATTGGTCAGCTGAGGGTGAGCCCATGTACGTGAATCTCTGGAATCCCAGGAACGTCGGCCTGGCCGCCGCCCTGTTGACGTCCTACCTGCTCGGGATAGTGCACGGGATAACCCCGGACGAGCACACGTGGCCCATAACGTTCTCCTACTCGGTGGGGACCTACAGCACAAGGGGCGGCGCGAAGACGGGCCTCGTGTTCTCGAGCGGGTTCACGGCCCAGAGGGCCATCCTCTCGGAGGTGGCGTACTTCGCGCTCGCCGGTATATTCATGACCGCCGCCGCGTTCGGCATCACCTACATATTCGTGGGGCTGGCGATGGCGCTCGCCGGCATCTACATAGCGAGGAGGGGGAAGTACTTCCACTGGCACTACATAGAGGAGAAGCTGGGCGTGGCCCTGGGCATCCACAGGAGGGGGAGCGAGGTCCAGAGGAAGGAGCTGGAGCACGAGTTGAACCCGGCGTACGTATCGGGAGATGAGTTCGACGCGAGGCCCGTGCCGGTCAGGCTGGCCCTCCTCCACGGGTTCATAGCGGGCTTCGGATTCGGGGCGTTCGCGCTCATAATATACACGGTGCTCGCCCCCGCGATGCCGTCGCCGTGGTTCGGGTTCCTCCCCGGGATGCTCTTCGGGCTGGGCACCATGACCATGCAGATAATGTTCGGGGCGGCATTCGGAAGGTGGCTGAGCTCGACCAAGGGGCTCAACATGCAGGGGATAGCGTTCGTGGGGAAGAGGATATCGACGTACGTGCTGGAGTACGGCGGGCTGGCATTCATAGTGGCGGGCGCCGCGATACTCAGGGCCCCGTGGCTCCTCAACCTGGGCATAGTGACCCCCATATACGTGCACAACCTCCACGATCTGGGGGTCGGGTTCTTCCTGGTGATAGCGGTGGTCGCCGTGATCGGGTTCGTGGGGTACGAGAGGGCCGTGAGGCTGGCGCAGCGCAACCCCAGGTTCATCGCGGGGCGGGCCACCGGGCCTCGATGATGCCGTGCGCGCACCCGGCCCCGGATCGATCATTCATCGGTCCTGGGATGAGGTCCTGTGCGTTCAACGGCCGCGCGGATGGCCGCCGCTCCGCATCCGATCGTGGGCGCTGCGGTGAGCGCGTGTAAATAGTGTCGACACAAATGCGAAAATAAGGTTAATATAATAAATGGACCGGGGGGTCTGCGTGCGGAACGGTTATTCCATCCCGCGCGCGTGGACCCCGATGGACCGCGAACGCTTCAGTGGCCTCGCCGCGGAGAGGCTCTCGGACGCGGAGTGCGCAGCCCGGGGGATCGCCTCGGAACTCGGGGCGGATCTGAAGTTCCTCGACTTCGCCAGGGAGCTATGGCCGTTCTCCCGGGGGACGGAGCTCCCCTTTCCCGTGCCGAGGGGGCCGATCTACGGTTCCGAGGTGATCGCGGTGGTGGATGGGCGGGAGGTGCCGCTCGGGGCGCTGATCGCCGTGGGCATGTACGACGAACAATCCGGGGAGGGCGTGATCTTCGACGACGAGTGGATCGAGGCGCAGCTCGACGGCCTGAGGGACCTGCTGAAGGCCGCCGTGGAATTGTCGCGCGGGGGGGAGGGGAGAACGGATTTCACCCCGCCGTAGGCGCGCGATCGTCCATCCGCGTCCCGCGCGCGCAGCGCCGGTTCGTCCCGGGGATGGGCGACGTCCGGGCGCGGGCCAATACGCGTAATAGCGCGGACGCGGATCCGCACCGGAGGAGGGGGAATGAGCGTCAAGGTGAGGATAGTCAGGACCCCGGAGAGGGTCGAGTACCGCTTCCCGTACGACGCCGAGCTGAAGGATTACCTGAAGTCGAACGGGGCGCGCTGGGATCCCGGCGCCAGGGTGTGGTGGTCCAGGGAGGAGATCCCCCTCCCGAAGGTGATCGAGGTCGAGAGGTCCACGGTGGGCGGCGAGCCGGAGCCGGCCGCGCCAGGCGCCGAGGTCGTGGTGATATTCGCGGACGGGGCGGAGCTTAGGTTCGAGGTCGTCTCGGCCTCGAATCCGGATATCGAGATACCGCACGCGATGAGGGCCGGCGGGGGCGTCCTCGTGTGGGCGGAGGCGGACGGACCCCCGGGGCGCGTCGTGAGGCCGGAGGGGCTGGCGCTCGGCATAACGTATGCGCCGGGGGACGCGCTCGGCGAGGTGGTCCTGAGGGTGAGGCCGAGGACGGGGTTCGTCCTGAGGGTCGTGGAGGCCCCGTGCGCGCTCGACGCCGAGGGCCGCGCGGTGGGATTCCGCACCCGGGCGGCCGCGGGCCCGCGCTACTTCGGGATTCCGGTCCTCCTGGATGAAATCCGGTCCGCGTGCTGACGGGTTGGGCGACGTCCGGCCGCGGGCCTTCCCCCGGAAAGGCGCATGGCGCGGTGTGGCGGCCCGCGCCGCCAAATATATCCCGGGGATCCGCGCCGACATGGACGGGATATCGATGTCGTTTGCCGGAGTGCTCGCGTACCTCCCGGCGGCGGTCGGGGCGCTGGCCGTCATCTACGCGCTGGTCATCGCGTCGGCGCTCGTCATAGTGTCGCGCTCCAGGCCCTCTCCGGAGCTCCGCGCGATCGTGGACGGCGTATGGCCCATCGTCGGGGGGCGCGGCCGCCCGCCAGGGGTCCGCGTGGCCGGGGGGACGGTCGGCGACGCCGTCACTTTCGTCCGCACGATAGTCGTGGCGGAGCCGCTGGCGGATTCCATGGATCGCGCCGAGCTCCGGGCGGTGCTCGCGCACGAGTCGGCGCACGCCGCGGGGAACCACACGCTCGTATCGATGGCCGTTTTCGGGTCCGCATTCCTGGCGGCGTTCTGCGCGTCGCTCTACGCGCTGCTGGGCGCATCCGCGAACGCCGCAGTCGCGCTGGCGTGGGCCCTCGCGCTCGCGGCGGTCGCCGGCGCTGTATCCGCGTCCGCGCTCGCCCGGCGCCTCGAGCGTCGGGCGGACGAGGTCGGGGCACTCGTGGACCCGATGGCCTCGATATCCGCGCTGGGGAGGATCTCCCGCGCCGCGGCCGATTCCCCCCGCCCGCTCCGGGAGGGGTTCCTCCGGATCCCGGCGTCCATCGCGCACGACCCGCCGGTGGAGCGCGCCCTCAGGATAGCCCGCGCCCACGGCATCCCTGAGGACGAGGCGCTCGACGCGTTCCGCGCCGCGGCCGGTCGTTGAGCCGCTCCGTGGATCGGGGTCCGCGCGACCCCGGATCCGCCACGGGACCATCCCGCCGGCCGGACGCCCTCGACGGGCAATATCCGCCCGGAAAGGGGGAAATCACGATCAGTCCCCGTTTCCGTCGACCGATCGATCTCAGGACATCGGGGCCAACGCTTAAAGAACCGGTCACGTGGACCGGGGCCATGGCGTCGGGCCGCGGCCTGAAGTACAGGGACGCAGCAGCCGACAGGTTCTACGATTTCGTGGACGACGTCCTGTTCCAGCCGTACTCGATACTCAGGCACATCTGGAGGCAGCTGGCCGTCCTCACGGCGATGGTCATCGCGGGGGCCGCGTTCTTCATCTACTTCCAGGCGCTCGATCCGCTGACGGCGCTCGTGGCGTCCGTCTCCACCATATCCACGATAGGCTTCTACGCCCCTCCGCTCTCCTCCATGCCGAACCTGGAGAAGGTGCTGCTCATACTGATCATGATAGTCAGCGTGGGCTCGGCCGCCTCCATGGTCCAGGGCGTCGTGTCCAGCGTCGTCAGGAGGGAGCTCTGGACCGAGGACATGGACAGGAGGAGGATACGAAGGATGGAGGGCCACGTGATAATCCTGGGGTACACGCAGATAGGGAGGTACGTGGCCCAGAGGCTCATCGAGATGGGCGACAGGTTCTGCGTGGTGACGAGGAACAGGGACAACCTGAAGGAGCTCCAGGACCTGAATATACCGTTCGTGTTCTCCGACATGAAGTCGCCGGTCGACGCGCTCACCCAGGCGAACGTCCAGGGCGCGTCCGCGATAGTGCTGGCGCTCGAGGACGACGACGTGAACATGCTCTACGCGATGACCGCGAGGTTCATGAACGGCCTAATAAAGGAGATATCCGTGAACAACGACCGGAGGCTGGCCGACGGCATGAGGAAGGCCGGGATCGACGTGGTGCTCCCCATCTACTCGATGGTGGGCAGCGTCGCCGCGTCCTCCGTCCACTCGGGCGGCATCCTCGGCGCGATATTCGACGGGGAAGGCGGGCTGGCCGGCGGGCACATAGTCCGGGTGGACGTGGCGCGCGGATCCGGGCTCGACGGCGCCGCCCTGAGGGAGATCCCCGCACACGTCGTGCTCGTAATCAGGGGGAAGGATACGCTGGAGTACCTCCCGCCGGACTTCAGGACGATGGCGGGCGACGGGCTCATCTGCCTCGCGGATAACCGCGGCGCCAGGCTGCTCAACGAGATGAACCGCCCCGCGGACGGGCGCTAGCGCGATGGTGGATCCCGGTCGACGGAGCAGCCGGGCTCCACGGCCGTTATCCCCATGTCGTCCGCGTAGCTGTTCACGCAGATGGCCTCCATCTCCTCCCCTCCCGCGTTCAGGAACTCGTGCTCGACGCCCGCCCTCACGAGCGCGAACCCGCCGGGCCCCACCTCCGCCTTCCCGTCCCTCCCGCAGATGGTGCACGTGCCCCTCACGACGTAGATGAAGCCGTAGAAATCGTGCACGTGCATGGCTATCCTCCCGCCGGGCCCTATCAGGAAACGCCTGACGAAGAAGTCCGGGGACCCCCTCTCCCTGCTCATCAGCCACTGGTTGAGCGAGGACCTCGAGCCAGGGGCGGGGGGAACCGCGTACTCCACGTCGTCCACGTGGCCGACCTCGATTCCCTCCATCGCCGGGACCCCCGCATATCCACAGTATAAACAGGCCGGCCGGTATCCGGGACGTCCGCATCATATTTATCTCGACGGTGCCCCCGGGGCGCGTGGACGAGGTCATCCGGACCGGCGCGGACTCCGGGAGGTGCGCGAGGTCGCTGGCCGCCCTGAGGTCGGCGGTCGTCCGCCTCCACGAGGCCCTCGAGAGGGAGCGCGAGGCCGAGCTCTACCTGAGGGCCGACCTGGAGAACTACGCGAGGAGGCTCGAGAGGGAGGCCGACGAGTCGGCCCGCCGCAGGCTCGAGCCGCTCATGGCGGAGATGGTGGAGGTCCTGGACGAACTCGACATCTACCGCGAGGCCGTGCGGGCTTCCGGCGCGGGCAAGCCCGTTCTGGACGGCCTGGACATGATCGTGGGGAAGCTCCTGAGGGCCCTAGCCGGCTCGGGGCTCCGGCAGATAGATCCGACCGGGGAGGTGTTCGACCCCAGGTTCCACTCGGCCGTGGGGGTCGAGCGCGTGCGGGGGGATTCCGTCGGGAGGGTCGTCGGCGTCGTCAGGAAGGGGTACATTTTCGGGGGAAATGTATTAAGGCCGGCGCTCGTCCGCGTTGGGATCAGCGATGAGGGCTGAGGATTCGTCCGGTTCCGGCGCGGGGACCCCGCGCAGGGAGAAGATAGTGGGGATAGACCTGGGGACCACGAACTCCGCCGTCGCGGTCATGGAGGGCGGGAAGCCAGTCGTGATACCGAGCGCCGAGGGCCCGACCCCCTACGGGAAGATGTTCCCGTCGGTCGTGGCCTTCACGAAGGACGGCCAGCTGCTCGTCGGGGAGCCGGCCAAGAGGCAGGCGCTCACGAACCCCGAGGGGACGATATTCGAGATCAAGAGGAAGATGGGCACGGACTACGTCGTGAGGATACGCGGGAAGGAGTTCACGCCCCAGCAGATATCCGCGTTCATACTCCAGAAGATAAAGAGGGACGCGGAGGCCTACCTGGGCTACCCGGTCAGGAAGGCCGTGATAACGGTCCCGGCGCACTTCAACGACAACCAGAGGCAGGCCACGAAGGACGCGGCCGAGATAGCGGGCCTCGAGGCGGTCAGGATAATAAACGAGCCGACGGCCGCGTGCCTGGCGTACGGCCTCGACAAATCGGACAGGGAGATGAGGATACTCGTCTTCAGCTTCGGAGGGGGGACGCACGACGTCACCCTGATGGAGTTCGGCCAGGGCGTCTTCCAGGTGCTGGCGACGAGCGGGGACACGGAGACCGGCGGCGGGGACGTCGACAGGGCCGTCGTGGACTGGATGGTGGAGAAGTTCAGGTCCGAGACGGGCGTGGACCTCAGGGGGGACCAGTCCGCAATGATGAGGCTGAAGGACGCCGCGGAGAAGGCCAAGATAGAGCTCTCAAACCTCACGTCCACCGACATAGACCTGCCGTTCATAGCGGCGGCCAACGGGCAGCCGGTCCACCTGCACATGACGCTGACCAGGGCGAAGCTGGAGGAGCTGGCTACGCCCGTGGTCGAGAGGGCCAGGGACACGATATCCAGGGTCCTGGCGGACGCCAAGCTGAAGCCGTCGGACGTGGACAAGGTCATACTGATAGGGGGGATGACAAGGATGCCCCTCGTCAGGAGGTTCGTGCAGGAGGTCACGGGGAAGGTGCCCGAGTCGGGGGTGGACCCGATGGAGGCGGTCGCGATAGGCGCGGCGATCCAGGGCGCGGTCCTGGCGGGGGAGATGAAGGACATAGTGCTCCTGGACGTCACCCCGCTGTCGCTGGGGGTCGAGACCCTCGGCGGGATATTCACGAAGATCATTGAGAGGAACTCCACCATACCGACGAAGAGGAGCGAGATCTTCACGACGGCGGAGGACTTCCAGACCGCCGTGACGATACACGTGCTGCAGGGCGAGAGGCCCATGGCCGCCGACAACGTGTCGCTTGGGATGTTCACCCTCTCCGGGATCCCGCCGGCCCCCAGGGGCGTCCCGAAGATAGAGGTGACGTTCGACATAGACGCGAACGGGATACTCCACGTGAGCGCGAAGGACCTGGCCACCGGGAAGGACGCGAAGATCACGATAACGGCGTCGACGAAGCTCTCGAACGAGGAGAAGGAGAGGATGGTGAGGGAGGCCGAGATGTACGCCGAGCAGGACAGGAAGAGGCTGGAGGAGGCGAACCTGAGGAACGAGGCGGACTCGCTCCTCTACTCGGTGGAGAAGGTGAAGTCGGAGCTGGGCGACAAGGTGGGGGCCGAGGCTCTCGGGAAGCTGAACGAGGCGGCCGGGAAGCTCAGGGAGGCCCTGGCCGGGAAGGACGTGGACGCGATAAGGTCGGCGCTGGAAGCGCTGAAGAAGGCCGCGGCGGAGGTCGGCTCGGCCGCGTACCAGTCGGCGGCGGGCGCGGAGGCGCAGCCCCGGGGCGCCGGCGCGGGGACCGGGGGCGGTACCGGCAGGGTCTACGACGTGGAGGGCGGCGCATCGGACAAGGGTAGTGGGGGTTGAGCTCCGGGGAGAAGGATTACTACGGGATACTCGGGGTCCCCAGGGACGCCACGCAGGACCAGATAAAGGCGGCCTACAGGAAGCTGGCGCTCCAGTACCACCCGGACAGGAACAAGTCGCCGGAGGCGGAGGAGAAGTTCAAGGAGATAACGGAGGCGTACGCGGTCCTCTCGGACCCGGAGAAGAGGAGGCAGTACGACGCGTACGGCTCGAGCGGGATACACCAGAGGTACACGGAGGAGGACCTGTTCGGCGGCGTGAACTTCAACGACCTGTTCCGCGACTTCGGGTTCAACTTCGGGGACCTCCTGAACGAGATGTTCGGGTTCCGCGCGGCCCGCCGGGAGGTGGCGTCCGCAGAGGTGGAGCTCACCCTGGACGAGGTGGCGACGGGCGTCGAGAGGGAGGTCGAGCTGACCAGGTACGAGAGGTGCAGCGCGTGCGGCGGGACCGGCGCGAAGCCCGGGACCACCCCGATCGTGTGCCCGGAGTGCGGCGGGACGGGCCAGGTGAGGAGGACGCGCTCGGCCGGGTTCATGACGATGGTGACCGTGGAGCCGTGCCCCAGGTGCCACGGGACCGGGAGGATAATCGGGTCGGTGTGCCAGGTCTGCGGCGGGACGGGGCGCGTGGAGAGGAACGTGAAGCTCAGGGTGCGCATCCCGGCCGGCGTCGAGGACGGGGACGTGCTCAGGCTCAGGCGCGAGGGCAGCTACGCGGACGGCAAGGTGGGGGACGCGTACATAACGGTGAGGGTGGCGCCCCACCCGAGGTTCACAAGGAACGGCCCCGACATAACGACGACGCTGGACGTGAGCTGCGTGGACGCCGCGCTGGGGGAGGAGCTGGAGGTGGAGGGCCTGGGCGGCGAGAGGATAAGGGTCAGGATCCCCGAGGGCGCGGCCAGCGGCGAGATGATAAGGATAAGGGGGAAGGGGCTTCCGAAGGCCGGGGGGTTCGGGCGCGGGAGCCTCTACGTGGCCCTCAGGATAACGGCGCCCAGGGGGCTGACGAAGGAGCAGAGGGAGCAGCTCAGGAGGATACGGGATCAGCTGTCGGGCGGGGCGCGGTAGGGCGGGGAGCGCCTCACGGAGGGGGCAGCGACAGCTTCAGCAGCATGGCGTGCTCGTCCGTTATGTCCATCTCCGCGTACCTGCTCAGGGACACGCCGCCGTCGGGCGACACCTTCGCGGTGTGGAAGAGGAACTTCTTCGCGCCGGCGTCGGCCGTGAAGAGCCTGACCTCCCTCAGCGAAGAGATGTAGTCCCTGAGCGCGGCGTTCGACAGCACGGACGACAGCTGCTTCGTGGCGAGCCATGCCCTCACGTGGATCAGCAGCGCCCCGCCGTAGCCGGCCGCCCTGAGCGACTCGAGGGTCCTGGCGGATATCTCCGCGACGTACGGCATCCTCTGCTCCCCGCCGAACGCGATGAACGCGGCGTCGGCGCCCCAGGAAACCACCTTCCCGGCGACCCCGTCGACGTCGTCCGAGTAGTCGAAGAACGCCACCCTGCCCGGGCCGTACCCGTAGGAGTCCAGATACGCGGTGGCGGCCGCCGTCGCCAGCGACTCGCAAATGCGATCCGGATACGGTATGATGGCGACGCGATCGAAGCCCCTGAAGAGCCCGATACCGATGAGCCTTCCCGTCAGCGCCCGCAGGTATGCCTCCTCCCCTATCGATAGCTTTCCGGAGCTCGCGTACACACCGATCACCCAACAGGTTAAAGAAGCTCCCTCTATTAAAATCTTTTCAATGATTTATATTAAATCTTTTAATCAAAGGGGACCCGGGCTGTACGGGAGACCGGTTCGGGGATGGCGCCCGGGGGAAGGGATCCCGCCGTCGGGGGATGGGGGCGGATCCCGGTGCGCGGGGCGGCCCGGGGTACTCAGGTCCCGCTCGTAGGGAAGGTGCGGGAGAGGATTGTCGAGGCGCAGGATGAAGGTCCAGGGCGGCCCCGGGCGCGCCAATCAGCGCCGGGGCGGCCGGGAAGCTCGGGGATGCCCCGGCCGGGGAGGACGCGGCAGATCATCCCCGCCGGCAAGCCTTATCAGGAGCCCGATCGATATGTACGGGAGGATTTGGACATAAGCGTCGACGTACTGGGATACCTGTTCTGGATACTGCTGCTGATAACCATGATCTCGCCGTGGCTGTCGCTGCGCTCGCTCCGCGCCGCCAGGCTGAGGCTCATATCGGAGATCGAGAGGAAGTATGGCCACCGCGTCATAACGATGATACACAGGCAGGAGAAGGTGGGATTACTGGGGGTCCCCATCTACAGGTACATAGACATAGAGGACTCGGAGGCGGTCGTCAGGGCGATAAGGTCCACTCCCGGCAACGTGCCGATCATGCTGATCCTGCACACGCCCGGGGGGCTCGTGCTTGCCGCCTCCCAGATAGCCAGGGCGCTGAAGTCCCATCCGTCCAGGAAGGTGGCGGTGGTCCCTCACTACGCGATGAGCGGGGGGACGCTGGTGGCCCTCGCCGCCGACGAGATAGTCATGGACCCGAACGCGGTCCTCGGGCCGCTCGATCCGCAGCTCGGGACCCCGAACGGCATGTACGTGCCGGCGCCCTCGATCCTCAGGGCGGTGGAGGCAAAGGGGAGGGAGAAGGCGGACGACGAGACGCTGATAATGGCGGACGTGGCGGAGAAGTCGCTCAGGCAGATGAGGGAGCTGGTCGTGGAGCTCCTCAGGGACAGGATGGGCGAGGATGGGGCGGCGAAGGTCGCGGACGCGCTGGTGAGCGGGCGCTACACACACGATTACCCGCTCACGGTCGAGCAGCTGAGGGAACTGGGGCTGAAGGTATCGACGGACGTTCCCCCGGAGGTCTACGCCCTGATGGGGCTCTACCCGCAGGCGCGCACGAACAGGCCCGGGATAGAGTACCTGCCCTACCCCATAGCGCCGAGGCAATCGCAGGGCGACGGGGAGCGGCGCTGAGCGGACAAACTCCCCTTTCGGTTTTTGCGCTGATATCGTGAGAGCACGAACCCACTATATCGCCGAGGTGAACAGGGACGTCTCCGTACATATACCGGTGTGGGGGCCGCGGCGCGATGGCCACCAGGTGGATCATTTTCAGTTGATCCATGGTCAAAAGATGTCGATATCACCCGTGGGGATGCGCTACCGGGGGTTGAGGTCGCAACGTTTAAATGGAAGAGGGTCGAATCAGATACGGGTTCAGAAGTACCTATGAGGGTTTGAAACTGCAGCCGCGCCACGTCCGCCATCAGATCGTCCTCCGTTCAGAAGTACCTATGAGGGTTTGAAACTAGGATCTTCTCGTAGTAGAAGTCCCGGAGATTCGTTCAGAAGTACCTATGAGGGTTTGAAACCGGTCGGGTAGCGCCCCACGACGGGGGCCCGCTCCGGGTTCAGAAGTACCTATGAGGGTTTGAAACTACTCTCCCACCGCGAGGCGATCACGGCGTGGAGGGGTTCAGAAGTACCTATGAGGGTTTGAAACTGCCGATGGACATGTTGGTAATATGCGTTTTTCTTACGTTCAGAAGTACCTATGAGGGTTTGAAACTGGCCTCTCCCTCGATTCCTTCAGGGCTAACCTTCAGTTCAGAAGTACCTATGAGGGTTTGAAACTAACGTAGTGTATGAGTGACGCCGTAAACAGGAACTGTTCAGAAGTACCTATGAGGGTTTGAAACTGAGCGGCGGATTGGTGTCGTCTATTTCGGCATATCCGTTCAGAAGTACCTATGAGGGTTTGAAACCGTAAATGGACTGATGTGAACGACCTCTATGTAAGTGTTCAGAAGTACCTATGAGGGTTTGAAACGCCCTATAGTGGCCATGCGCATCACTGTGGCGGGTTCAGAAGTACCTATGAGGGTTTGAAACTACTGTGCGCGTATGTGGCTGTGAATAAAAACTCCACGTTCAGAAGTACCTATGAGGGTTTGAAACTCCGCGAACTCCTCCATCTTTACGGGCACGTACCCCTGTTCAGAAGTACCTATGAGGGTTTGAAACTCGAGGGCGCGCCACTCATCTTGACTCCTGCTTATTGTTCAGAAGTACCTATGAGGGTTTGAAACTGGGGCGCCGCGGATAGCGATACTCCAACTCCTCCTGTTCAGAAGTA
>OGCG01001246.1_pt1 | contig 12956 bp, 8 predicted proteins | sample 1570061 | NCBI WGS metagenome assembly OGCG01 (sample SAMN06268698, study PRJEB24515) | hot springs metagenome | isolation source: Joseph's Coat, Yellowstone National Park, Washington, USA | place: USA:Joseph's Coat, Yellowstone National Park, Washington, USA
TCCGCCAGCTCTATAAATGACGGGTTCTGCTCCGCCAGGAGGATGGTTATGCCCATCTCCTTGAGCTTCCTCACGTATGATATCACCTTCAGGACCATGACCGGCGAGAGGCCCGTGGAGGGCTCGTCCAGCAGCAGGAGCCTTGGCCTTGCCACCATGGCCATAGCCATCGCCAGCATCTTCCTCTGCCCCCCTGAGAGGGCCGAGGCCTTCAGGTTGGCTAGCTTGGCCAGGTCGGTGAAGTAGCTCAGGGCCTCCTTCACTGCCTCCCCTGGGTCCCTGTAGTGCCTAGGTGAGGCCGCCAGCTTTATGTTATCGGCCACGCTCATGTTGGGGAAGACAGGGTTGTCAGTTATCATGGCTATGCCCTCCCTCGCCCTCGCGTGAGGGGGCCAGCTAGTTATGTTCTTTCTGTTAAAGACGATCGAGCCCCTTACGGGCCTCACTATGCCTGCTATGGCCTTAAGCGTCGTGGTCTTGCCGGCGCCGTTAAGCCCCAGTATAAGCGTCGTGGTGCCCTCGTCGACGCTGAAGCTGACGCCCCTGACGACTATTAGGCTGCCGTAGCCCGCGTAGAGGTCCCTGACGTCGAGGAGCGGGTCAGGCACGCCTCTCACCGAGGTAGATCTTTATGACCTCCTCGTTTGAGGCTATCTCGTCATAGGTCCCCTCGGCGACCTTCTTGCCCTCGTTCATGACGACGACCCAGTCCGCCACGGACCTGACCATCTTCATTATGTGCCCGACGTAGAGGACCCCCATCCCCTGCTTGGCCAGGTGCCTGATCTTGGAGGCCAGGCCCTCGAGCTCCTCGGGGCCGAGGCCGGCGCCTATCTCGTCAATTAGCAGGTACTTAGGCCTTGAGGCCAGGGCCCTCGCGAAGTCCACGAGCTTCTGTTGTTCCGCGTTAAGCTCTGACGCCAGCTTGTCAGCCAATGATGATATCCCGACGAACCTCAGTGCCTCCTCGGCCGCGCTAAGGGCCTCCTCGCCCCTCAGGCCCCCTGCGAAGTAGGCTGAGACCAGCACGTTCTCCAGCACCGTCAGGTTGGGGTAGGGCTTGGGTATCTGGTAGGTCCTGGCTACCCCGAGCCTGGCCCTCTCATAGGGGGACAGCCTGAGCAGGCACCTCCTGTCCATCCTGATCCTGCCCGAGTCGGGGCTCAGCACGCCAGTGACCAGGTTAACGAACGTTGTCTTCCCAGCCCCGTTAGGGCCTATAAGGGCCTTAACTGCCCCAGGCTCTATGTTCATGGAGAAGCCGTCAACTGCCCTCAGCCTGCCGAAGGACTTGACGAGGTCTATGGCCTCGAGCATGGCGCCGCCCCCTGTACACACCCCTTTCTACAATAATATGTCTTTATTAGGTCAAGGACCTTACGTCCGTACTGCAAGGTGATCAGCCTTGGCGAGGGAGCCGCTGAGGCTCACGCCGCCAGCCATAGTTGTCCACGGCGGCGCCGGGTCGTGGGAGGGCAGGGACCTTGAGATAGCCCTGAGGGAGGTCATGAGGGCCGCCGAGGCAGGCCTTGAGGCAGCGCGCACTGGCTCCTCCGTAGACATGGTGGTCGAGGCCGTGGCCTACATGGAGGACTCGGGCCTCTTCAACGCTGGCCTCGGCTCAACCCTTGACTTCGAGGGCCACGTAACCATGGACGCGGCCGTCATGAGGGGGAGGGACATGAGGGCTGGCGGCGTAGCTGGCGTCACCTACCCCAGGAACCCGATAAGGCTGGCCAGGGTCGTCATGGAGAGGACGCCCCACGTCCTCCTGGTGGGCCATTGGGCGGACGCCCTGGCCTCAAGGCTTGGCCTTGCGAAGCACCCTGGGCCCTCCCAGAGGGCCCTCGAGAGGTGGAGGAAGCTCAAGGAGAGCGGGGGCGGAGGGGACAGGCTTTACGCCGAGTGGCTCAGGATGGCAAGGGGGCTCGGCTACGACACCGTTGGCGCTGTGGCCGTTGACGCTGAGGGCGTGACGGCCGCGGCCGTGAGCACGGGCGGCGTGACCCTCAAGCTCCCAGGCAGGGTCGGGGACTCGCCAATAGTTGGCGCAGGCCTCTACGCTGACGCCAGGACGGCCTTCTCGGCCACGGGCGTCGGCGAGTACATAATCTCCGTGGGGCTCTCGCTCAGGGCCGCCATCACCTACGAGGCCAAGGGCGACATAGTTGCAGCTGTCGAGGAGCCCCTCTCCCTCCTCACAAGGCTCTTCGGCCCGGGCACGGCGGGCCTCATAGGCGTAAGCGCCAGGGGCGAGGCCTGGGCCTCCTTCAACACCAAGGCTATGCCGTGGGCAGCCCTCGACTCAGCTGGCAAAAGGGTCTTGACGCAGGACTTCAAGGAAGCTTAAAAAGGCCTGTGGGCGTTCAGACCAAGCGTAAGCGGTGGGACCCAGGTTGGCGGGCAGTAGATCATCCTTGTCCAGGGCAGCGCTGGCGGCCATAGTAATCGTGATAGTTGTGGTGGCGATAGCTGGAGGCGTCGGCTATTATTACGTTACTACCAGACATCACGTGACTACGACCACTCCCACGACGACAACCACGACGACAACGACAACCACTTTCACAACGACGAGCACCACGACGACAACGACGACAACTGTAACGCCCTCCTACTCCCTCTCCCCGCCCGCCGTCAGCAGCTACACCACGACAGCGGGGACCCCGATATCTATCACGTTAACGTCGTTCACCCCGTCCCCTGGCTCATACGTGCTTGTCTACGCGGGCAACGGGTCGATCATTAACACAACCCAGAACTTCGCCAATCTACTCTACAAGTACCCAGGCCACTACCTGGTGTACTACCAGGTCTACAAGAACGGCCAGCTTGTGGGGAGCTCCCAGGGCAACCTGATCGAGGTGCTGGTGGCGCCTCCAGCCTTCAACTCCTCCTTCGCCCCGCTCATAACGGTCCCAGTCATAACCCTGGTCAACCTGACTGAGCCCATAGCTTCAGTGGGCCAGACAGTTCACCTCCTGGCTGGCTTCCTCCAGCCGCCAACTGGGACGAACATGACCATAGAGGAGTACATATGGAACCTGGGCAACGGCACAACGCTGACCATACCCTCGAGGAACGGCACGGGCTACGCCGTTGAGGTCTGGCTCACCGGCTCAGGGAACGTGACTTACCTTGAGCCGGCTAAGAACCCGATAAACGTGACCTACAGCTCGCCAGGGCTTTACACGGTTTCACTTACTGTGGTCACAGAGAACATAACGACAAAGGCCACCTACAGCTACACCACCTACTACACCATAGCCGTCAGCTCGCCAACTGCTCCCTTCTCCCTCTTCAAGCCCCTCATATCAGTGCCTAGCCCGGGCACGATAGTAGTTTCCGAGAACGTGCCTGGAGGGCCGTTCAGCTTCGACCCAGACATTGATTACGAGAGCGTGGGCTTTGAGGTCATATCTAACATCTATGGAACTCTCCTACAGTACTACGGCGCCAACACGACAAAGTTCATACCGGAGCTGGCTGAGTACGTGCCCACTGTCGGCAACGGCATAAACTCCAACTACACCGAGTACACGTTCGTTCTCAGGCCCGGCCTGAAGGCCTCGAACGGCGACCCGATAACGGCCTATGACGTATGGTACAGCGTGATAAGGGACATACTCTGTGCGGGCGGCACGCCAGGAACGCCTGGCTGGATACTGACCCAGTACCTCATACCCAACTACATTCCGTTCACGTTCGTTGTCACCGCTCCTAACGACAGCCAGGGGGCTGAGGAGATAATTAACGCGGTGACCTACAACAACGCAACCGACACCGTCACGTTCCACCTGCCTGAGCCGGTCTCGCCTGAGGCGTTCTTCACGGCCATAGTCGACCCGCTCGGCACCGGCGTACTTGACGCCAAGTGGCTCGAGCAGGCGGGTGACGGCATAAACTTCACAGGGCTCTATGACCACAACTTCACCCAGCTGGCCGAGGCCTTCTACCAGTACGAGCAGACGTGCAACGAGGGCAGCTACAACACTGAGGTGCAGTGGCCACCGCCCACTGCGGGCTTCACGGGACCATACTACATAGCTGCCTACACGCCAGGCCAGAGCGTAGTCCTCAAGCCTAACCCCTACTGGCCCAACAACATACCCTACTTCCCGAGGCCGAACGACACCGTAATCATATACTGGGTCAAGGACCCAGAGACCGCCTACGAGATGTTCGCGTCTGGGCAGTCTGACATAGTCACCGGCCTGCCAAGCAGCTACATACCGCTTCTCGAGGGCCTTGAGGCCAAGGGCCAGGCGAGCCTCTACGAGTTCCCGACGCTGAGCGAGTTCTTCTTCATATTCGTCCTCAACGTCAGCCAGAGCGCCCTGCACTCAATCAACCCGGCCTACAGCATACCCAGCTGGTACTTCGCCAACCCGCTCGTGAGGGAGGCCTTCGCCTACGCCTTCAACTACACCGAGTACATAAACGACATAGTTGGCAACGCCAAGTACCACTTCAACTTCGGCAGCCCCTACTGTGGCGTGCTGATACCAGGCCTTAACTACTACTTCCCGCCGTCTGAGCTCACCGGCTGCCCGACCTTCAACCTGACATACGCCAAGGAGCTCATGGAGGAGAGCGGCTTCTACAACGTAAGCGTCTTCTTCCCGGTAGTGATAGCAAGCGGTGACACTACCGACTTCACCGCCGCAGAGATGTGGGCCCAGGCGCTTCAGACCATAGACCCCAACATACATGCCCAGCCGATTTACATGCCCTTCTCAACGCAGATAAGCTACATGGTGCCCGGCCAGAACCCCATGGCTATATTCTACATGGGCTGGATAGCTGACTACCCGCTTGCCTCAGACTTCATAAACGCCATGTATGAGCAGGGAGGCACCTACCCAGCACCTGACGGCTGGGACGTCAGCTACCTCGAGAACCTGAGCGCCTACTTCAACGCCTCAAAGGTAACCTGGCCAGGGCTCAGCCCGAGCGTTGAGCCGGAGATCGGCAAGATGCTGTGGCAGGAGGCCATGGAGTACCAGCAGCTCAACAACGTAATAATGCAGGCCGACGCCGCCGAGCTGGCCAACAACGTGACTGCCGCGACAACTTACTACAAGCAGGCCGAGGACATGGCGGTGCAGCTGTACATGTACGTCTACACCATACAGCCCAACGCCTACTGGGTCATCAAGCCCTACATGCACGGCTACATGGGGATGATATCATGGGAGGAGAACCCAATGGTAGGCGGCGCCGCTGATAGCTGGTACTTCTGGTGGGCCAAGGGCTGAAGTTATAGAGGCGCTGCTAGCTATATCATTTTGTTTTTATTTGTTTTTTAATGCCTACGGTAGTCTTTTGCGTTTTTAACCCACGCGTGAGGTTCCGCTGAGAGGGGAGCAGGGATAAAGCTCTGGCAGTACATAGCTAAGAGGTTACTTTACTACATACCCACCCTGATAGGCCTGACCGTCATAGTCTTCGCCCTCATGCACGTAGGGGGCGTCTACAAGCTGATAGCCGTCTACATAAACCCAAGGCTCACGGGCGCCGCGAGGCAGCAGCAAATACAGATGCTGATACAGAAGTTCCACCTCAACCAGCCCGTCTACGTGCAGTACTTCTACTGGCTGGCCTCCGTCCTCCAGGGGAACCTGGGCTACACCAACACGCCCATATTTAGCGGCCCCGTCACCCAGGCCATAGCCCTCTTCTTCCCTAACACGGCCCTCCTGGCCGTGCTGGGCGGCATACTAACCTGGCTGCTCGGGATACCCCTCGGCACGTGGTCAGCCGTGAGGAGGGACAAGCCGGACGACGTCGCCATAAGGGTCTTCTCCTACACACTCTACGGGATGCCGATATACCTGATAGCGGTGATCCTCATAATAATATTCGCGGTGTGGCTGAAGGTCCTGCCCCTCGCTGGCACCGTGAACCCCTCGCTCCTAGTAGGCCTGCCCTGGTACAAGAACGGCATATCTTATCCCACCCACGTGCTGCTCATAGACGCCCTCATACACGGCGACTGGTACGTAGCGCTTAACGCCCTTGAGCACATAATCTTGCCGTCACTGACTATAGCCCTCGCCGTCATGGCAGGCGTCATAAACATACTGAGGGCCTCCATGCTTGAGGTCCTCGAGCAGGACTACGTCAGGTTCGCGAGGAGCAAGGGGCTGCCGGAGAGGATAGTGATAAATAAGCACGCGAGGCCCACGGCGATGTTCCCCGTCTACACGAACTTCGCCTACACGGTCGCGGGCCTTCTGGGCGGCGTGGTCATTGTTGAGACTGTCTTCAACTACCCAGGGATAGGGTACTGGCTGACCCAGTCGATGCTTAACAATGACATGGGCGGCATAATGGCTGGGACCCTTCTCTTCGGAATAATATTCGTGACGACGAGCCTGGTCCTCGACATAGTGTTCGCCCTGAAGGACCCGAGGGTCAGGCTAGGGTGAGAGCATGGCCAAGGGAGGGCTTACGTCAAGGATCCTCACGCCCGAGAGGAAGCTGTCCCTCCAGGTGTTCTTCTCGAACAAGTTGGCCGTAGTGGGGCTTGTCATTGTCCTCGCGTACGTCGCTGACGCGCTGATAGTTCAGTTCGCGCCGTGGCTGATAGGGCTGAAGCACCCGTTCGAAGTGATACCTGACTACAGCAACCCAGTGCCACAGCCCCCCTCGTGGAGGCACCCCTTCGGGACAACGTACCCGGGCATCGACCTACTGAGGGCGGTCATAAAGGCCATAAGGCTTGACCTGGGCCTCTCCGTAGTTATCGTGGTGCCTGGGGCCCTGCTGGGCATAGTGATAGGCATTGTGGCAACGTACTTCGGCGGCTGGGTTGACGACGTTCTCATGAGGCTCACGGACATATTCTTCAGCGTCCCCTACCTGGTCCTGGCCATAGCCATAGGCTATGCCCTGGGCAGAAACATAACCAGCATGGTCATAGCCCTCATAATAGTCTGGTGGCCCCTCTACGCCAGGTACACGAGGAGCGTCACGCTCCAGGTCAAGGAGCTGACCTTCATAGAGGCCGCCAGGGCTGCAGGGGCGAGCAACTACAAGATCATGTTCAGGCATATACTCCCCAACGCCCTGCCCCCCGTCCTGGTGCAGATGTCCATGGACCTGGGCACCATAATGATCGTGATATCAGGCCTGGCCTTCATAGGTTTCCTGCCGGTCGCTAACATACCTGAGCTCGGCTACCTGACCACGCTAGGCCTCAATTACATCAACACGGCCCCCTGGACGGTCTTAGTGCCTGGCGTCTTCATAGTTATTTTTGCCGTGTCTGTCTACCTGCTTGGCATGGGCCTCATGGACGTGATAAACCCGAGGAGGAGGAGCTCGCTGTGAGCGCTGGCAGGGAGCCAATAGTCACGGTCAGGAACCTCAGGCTCTGGTACTACACAAGGAGGGGGGTCTACAAGGCCCTCAACGGCGTTGACCTCGAGGTCATGAGGGGCGAGGTGCTTGGTGTAGCCGGCGAGAGCGGCTGCGGCAAGAGCACGCTGGGCCTCACCATAATGGGCCTCCTGCCCAGGAACGCCGCCATAGTTGACGGCGAGGTCCTAATCGACGGCTTTGACGTGGTTAAGCCCCTCAGGGGGTACTATAAGAAAGCCAAGAGGTTCAGGCCTGACAAGAACGAGGACGTCCTGAAGAGGCTGCACAAGGAGATGACGAGGATCAGGGGCGTTAAGGTGACCATGGTCTTCCAGGAGCCCATGACAGCCCTAAACCCTGTCATGCCTGTGGGGTACCAGATAGCTGAGGTGGTGCTTCAGCACAACATGTCCCTGCTGGCCAAGAGGAGGCTAGCCAGGGCCAGGGCCACGAAGGACGACGTTAAGGAGGCCCTGAACTTCCTCAGGGCCAACGACTACGCTGGGCTCATAGAGTACGTGAAGGCCAAGGGGCTTGAGGGGCTTGAGGACCAGATGTTAGCCGTCTGGAGGAGGAGGGACCTCCACGACCTCGTTAAGGAGATAAGGGTCCTCAACATGTGCTGCGACCCTGTTAATCCAATGATTGAGAGCGGCCTGAAGTACACGGCCAGGACCAACAAGCTCCCCGCGGCGCCGGTTATCAGGCAGCTCGTGAGGAGGGAGCTCGTGAAGGAGGGCTACAGGAAGGCCGCCGAGTTCCTGGGCCTCCTCGGCATGCCTGAGCCCGAGAAGGTCGTCAGGATGTACCCCCACGAGCTCAGTGGGGGCATGAGGCAGAGGGTGGTGATAGCGACGGCGATGATAAACAACCCTGAGCTCGTGATACTTGACGAGCCCACCAGCGCCCTGGACGTAACGGTCCAGGCCGGCATACTCGAGCTGCTGAATGAGCTCAAGCAGCAGACCAACGCGGCCTTCGTCTTCATATCACATGACCTGAGCGTCCTCTACCAGGTCTCAGACAGAATAGCCATAATGTACGCCGGCAAGGTCGTTGAGGTCGGCCCAAGGGACGCGGTGTTCAGGGAGCCCAAGCACCCGTACACGCAGATGCTCATGGAGGCCGTGCCGACCCTTGAGCCCCACGAGCTCAAGGGGATAAAGGGCGAGGTGCCTGACCTCAGGAACCCGCCCAAGGGGTGCATGTTCCACCCAAGGTGCCCATACGCAATGCCAATATGCAGGGAGAGGGAGCCCCCGATGGTCGACTTAGGGAACGGGCACAGGGTCTCGTGCTGGCTTTACTCTGGGGGTGAGAGGAAGTGATAATAGCTGGCAGGGGCCTCAAGGTTTACTTCCCAGTCAAGGGCGTCAGGGGCGCCTCCGTTAGGGCCGTCGACGACGTTGACGTAGAGGTCGGGGAGGGCGAGATTGTAGGCCTAGTGGGCGAGAGCGGCAGCGGCAAGACAACGCTTGGAAGGGCCTTAATCAGGCTGATCGAGCCAACAGCTGGCGAGGTCCTCTTCGAGGTACCCGACCATGATCTCGAGAGATATGACGAGGCCAGGGAGAGAGGGGACGCCGAGACCATGAAGTTGATATCATCCAAGTACTCAGCCCTCAGGCTCAAGGGCAAGGCGCTTAAGGAGTTCAGGAGGAAGGTCGGCATAGTTTTCCAGGACCCCTACTCCTCACTAGACCCCAGACTGAGGATAGCTGACATAATAGCCGAGCCGATGATCGAGACGGGCGCCTATGACAGGGACAAGGCCATGGAGAGGGTAACTGACCTCCTCGAGGAGGTCCAGCTGCCCCCCGAGTTCGCGGACCGCTACCCCCACGAGCTCAGTGGGGGGCAGAGGCAGAGGGTGGCCATAGCGAGGGGCATAGCCACCAACCCCCGCTTCGTGGTCCTTGACGAGCCCACCAGCGCCCTGGACGTGTCCGTGCAGGCCGAGATACTCGAGCTGCTGAGGGAGCTGAGGGAGACGCACAAGATGGCCATGCTCTTCATAACGCACAACATATCCGTGGTCTCATACATGGCTGACAGGATCTACGTCATGTACGCGGGCAAGGTCATGGAGAAGGGCCCGAAGGCCGATCTCATAAGGAAGCCCGCCCACCCCTACACGCAGGCCCTCATATCAGCGGTGCCAGAGGTCGGGAGGCAGATGAGGAGGGTTGTCCTAAAGGGGGACGTGCCGAGCCTGGTGAGCCCGCCTAAGGGCTGCAGGTTCCACCCGAGGTGCCCTGTTGCCATAGCTACCTGCGGCTGGACAGCTGACGAGGTGGCTGAGGCCCTGAGGAGGGTCCTTGAGGCAAGGTACCCTGAGCTGTCCCAGAGGGCTAGGCTGAGGCCCCTGGGCGAGCTGGAGCTTGAGGTAAAGGGCCTCAGCGCCCCTGAGCTAAAGGACGTTGTTGAGAGGGAGTCAGAGTTCAACAGGGCCCTTAAGTCTATCCAGTCGGTGTCAGAGGAGGGCGGCAGGGTAATGGTCAGGCTGACCAAGTACTCGGAGCCCCGCATGGTTGAGGTGGCCAGGGGCCACCTGGCAGCCTGCCACCTTCTCTCGGCCTCCTCATAACTGGCCCTCGCCCGAGGGCCTGACCCCTTTTATACCTAAACCCACAAAAGAGGGACCGGTGGCGGGGGCAGGGCCCCCAGGGGTTGCAGAGTAAAGGGGCCCTGGGAGGAACCCCCTCCCAGGACCTCCTCACCTCTGCAACCCTATGCCATCCGCCAAGGACGGACGACCCCCACGGGCCGTCCGCCCAAGACGGATGACATAGGCCCCGTCCCCCGCCACCGCTCCTTGACCACTAAATAACTCTAAGGACCAGCTCCTCGCCGTACCCAACGATCACGCGCCTGAACCCCCTCAGGGCCGAGTCAAGCTCAGGGTCCCCCGTGTCAACCCTGAGCGACCTGAGCCTGAGCGCCTTAGACTTGGCCGCTACAACCACTATGTTGTCAACGCCTACCCTCCTTATAACCTCGGGGCTCAGCTGCTGGTTCCCCCTCCCCAGCAGGAACCCCTGTCCCCCTATCGGCGACACTATGACCTTGGCCTTGGGGTATCGCTTTAACAGCTCCAGCATGCCGGCCTCGTTCAGGTCGCGCCCCACGAGCCTTCCGTCGATGACAGCGTCGAAGCCGAGGAGCGTCTTGCTGATGCCGAGCCTCCTGGCTATGGCAGCCACCGTGGAGCCCGGGCCAAGTATGTAGAGGACCCCGCGCTCCATGTTCTCCACGACATATGAGGCTATGGCCTCCAGCTCCTCCTCAGCGTAGGAGGCCGCCTCCTTGCCTGACCTAACAACCTCATCGGCCGCCGGCACCAGGGCCGTGCCGTAAAGCCTCAACCTCAGCTCGTCCCTCCTGAAGGCCTCCTCGTCGATGTCCAGCACCTCGGCCCTCTCGACCCCCACCTCTCCCCTGAGGAACCTCTCGGCCGCCATGGCCGCCGTGGCTGGGGTCTCAGCGAAGACGCCGCTGTACATCTTGACCCCGCTCGGGACCCCGAGCACGGCCACCCTCTCGTCAACCACCTCAACGATGTCCCGCGCCGTCCCGTCTCCTCCCACGAAGACTATGAGGGGAACCCTGCCCACGGCCTCCCCGGCGCACCTCCTGGTGTCCTCAGCTGACGTAGGCCCCTCCTGTGGCGCGCATCCCATGACCTCAAGGCGGCCCCCCAGCCCCGCCTCCCTGGCCTCCGCCTCGCCCATCTGGCCAGGCGGCGCCAGGACCCTGATGTCAGGGCTTAGCGACCTGAGGAACTCCACGGCCCTCCCCGGGGCGACCGGCCTGGCCCCGAGCTGGAGGGCCCTCAGGTAGGCCTCGCCGTCAGTGCCCTTCAGCCCCACCCTCCCGCCCATGCCGGCTATCGGGTTAACTATGAGGGCCAGCTTCGCCTCCACGGGCCCCTCTCCGGCCAGGGGCGGGGGAGCCGGCTTTTTCACCAGTAACCCCTTCGGTGCCGAGGTTGAGGAGGTCGCTCAGCGAGGTCATAGGGGCCGTCATAGTGCTAGCCGTCGTGGTCCTGGCGGCCCTCTCCCTCCTGAGGCTGGGCTCGCAGGTGGTCCTTTACGCCGAGAGGGTCTCTTCATCCCAGTTCGCCAGGGAGGCCCAGATGTCGTCACCCCCTGAGATGAGCGTCGTCCTCAGGAACTCAAGCCTCTACCTCCTGGTCAGCTCGTCAGTCCCCCTCAACATAAGCTACGCGGTGATACAGGAGGCGGGCAGAGTCTACGTCGAGAGGGTTGACGAGAGCGTCTCGGGGCAGGCCCTCCTGAGGCTCCTCACCAACTACAGCTGTCAGAACGTCAGCATATTCCTCGTCAGCTCCACAGGAGCGGTGTTCAGGTACGAGCCCTACAACGACCCCCTGCTCATGGGCAGGGCGCCTCAGGGCGTTGACTACTTCAGCTGCGCCTTCCTCAACTCCACGGGCCCCTCAAGCGCCTCCTCAGGCCCAGGGTACCAGCAGGTCTACCTGGGGCCTGACGCCTTCAGGCTTCCAAACAACGTGGCGCTCGTAGGGCTTCAGGGCAGCGGGGGCTCCTTTGAGAGCGCAGGGAAGCTCCAGGTCAAGGTCAGGATGAGCGGGTGGTTCTGCAGCGAGAGCGTCGTGGCAAGCGTCGGTAATGTCAACATCTCAAGGTCCTTCAGCGGCCCAATGGCCTACCTCGGCTGGGTTAACGTGAGCGGCGTCAACGTGAGCCTCCTCGCCTTCTGCCAGGGGTGGAGCACGGGCATCGTGATACTGCCCGCCTCAGGCTACGTCACCTTCAGCGCCGTCGTGAACGCGAATGTCACGGCCCAGACGCCCTACACCGCGCCCATAGGCCCGGTCACTGCCGCGGCCCTCGGCTTCACGGGCAACTTCACGGCCAGCGGCTCCACGAAGTTCCTCTGGTCAGGCTGGACCAGCGGTGGGCTGTACTACTACTGGGGCTTCTACTCGCGGGCCAGCGGCAAGGGGACGACCCCAGGGCCCATCACATTGCTTGTAGGCTACAACCTCAGCTTGGCCAGCGGCGGCAGCTTCACCTTGAGCGCCGTCATAAATGCTACAGTCTTGAAGTTCACGGGCAACGCCAGCCTCACCCTTGACGTGCCCGGCCCCGTCACGTTCAAGGCCTTAAGCCTTTCGGCGTCAGGTTCATACCCGCCCATGATCGGCGCCCTCATGAGCTCCCTACAGTACGTGACCCCCCCGATCTACCTGACCTTCTACACGCAGGAGGGCGCCGTCACGAGGTCTGTCAGCTCGGGGGAGTTCCTGGTGCCGTTCTACCAGGTCGCCGTGACTATGCCGTATGGGCCCTCAGGGCTGCTCGAGGTAGGCCCCCAGCTCAAGCCTGCTAACAACGGCTGGATCGCCTACGCTGTCAACGTCACACCGTTCCCCTTCGTCACGCCAACCATGTTGGAGCTCAACTCAACTGGGGTGGGAACCTTGGTGCTCGTGTCGCCAACGTGGCTCAGCAGCTCCCTTCAGGTAGGGCCGTTAACGGAGGGCGGCCCGGTCATAGCTATACCTCTCGGCGTAGACCCCCTCAGCTGCGTCAGCCCCATGGTTGCGC
>OGCG01001247.1_pt1 | contig 12955 bp, 12 predicted proteins | sample 1570061 | NCBI WGS metagenome assembly OGCG01 (sample SAMN06268698, study PRJEB24515) | hot springs metagenome | isolation source: Joseph's Coat, Yellowstone National Park, Washington, USA | place: USA:Joseph's Coat, Yellowstone National Park, Washington, USA
AGATATTAAGAGAATTGGAGTATATTTTTGAATCAGAAACTGAAAGTGATGCTAAAGATAGGCTTCTTGCATTTATCAACAAATGGAGCAAGCTTTACAGATATTTTAATAATCTTAGAGGTAAAATAGATAACTACACTTATTTTTTTAAATTTCCCCATAAACTAAGAAGCTATTTTACTACGACTAACTGGATAGAGAGGTGTTTTAAGGAGCTTAAGGATAATATTCGTGTTAGGGGATATTTTCACTCTGAGGAGAGTGCAAATAAATTTTTATATATATTTTTTAGAGATAAGAACTTAAAATATCAGAGCAGGAAATTAAGGTACTCAAATATTCTTGAGGAGACATTTAATGGATAAAAATCTTTCAAGAGGGATCTCTGACACAATTAAGTTGACATTACCAATTTTAAGCCTAAAATTGATTATTTTTGCATTTTCAATTGAGAATTATCAAGTAATTGCTAATTATCAAAATTACACCTAAGGAGTGGCAGACCTCTGCACGGATATTTGGGAGTGGCCCCATATTCGTGTAAGCCATACCACGATGAAGCAGGAAGCTCTCTGCTTGAAGTGGAGAGAGGAAGTCACCAAAGTTTATTTCCTCATGTTAAAATTTTTCTCTTTTTTTAACATAATGTTTTCCTCATGTTAAAATTTTTCTTCTTTCTTAACATAATGTTTTCCTCATGTTAAAAATTTTATTTTAAACTCGTTTCTTTAAATAATTGATATAGTGGTTCATTAATATAATAGTTGTTTTTCCACATTTTAATTTTTTTTAGCAAGCCATGATTAGAAAGTTCATCTAAATATTTTGCGGCTGTTTGTCTTGATACTTTAAGATCGTTTGCCAAAAAATCAATTTTTGTATATGGATGATTGAAGAGATTATTTATTAAATCTTGTGAGTAAAAATTAAAGTTGCTTCTAATTGTTTGGTTGTATTGCTGCATTAATTCACGAATACCATCTATTATTTTGATTGTAAATTCTGATGTCTCCTTAACTCCTGTTAGCATAAAAACAACCCACTCTTTCCATACATTATTTTCTCTTACAGCTTGCAACAATCGATAATATTCTGATTTATTTTTAATTATATATCTACTTAAATACAAAATTGGAAGGTCTAACAATCCTTTAAGGATTAAATATAGTACATTTATAATTCTGCCTATTCTTCCATTACCATCATAAAATGGATGAATTGATTCAAACTGATAATGTATAATTGCCATTTTAATTAATGGTTCTGTATTAAAGAGAGAATCGTCATTTATGAATTTTTCGAGATTATCAAGCAACGAAATAATTTCATTAAAGTCTTGTGGCGGAGTGTATACAATTTGCCCACTTTGTTCATTTTTTAATACCGTACCAGGTAGTTTTCTTATTCCCGCACTATTTCTTACAATTAATGATTGTAATTCTATTATGTGATTGATTGAAAGAAATTTATTTTGAGTAATAATGTCAAAACCTTTTTTTATTGCAATGTTATAATTCTTGACTTCTTTAACATCGGGATTGGTAATAATATTTTCAAATAAAGTTTCCTTATATAATTCGTCGTGCGTTGTAATGATATTTTCTATTGCAGAGCTTTCTTTAGCTTCTAACAGTGGCAAAGTATTTAACAATATAACTTGATTTGGTATAGTTTTGGCTATCCCCTGCAGACGGCCCAAGCTATACATGGCTTTAGCATTATGTCTTAGAATAATTGGTGTTTCTAAATTGACGCTTGGAGGTAATTTTGATAATTTTTTATCTTCTTTCTTCATAATTGCAATTATGAACTGTTCTACATGAAAGTCAAGATGCTGGGGTTTATTTTGTTTTGTTTGTTTTGAGTAGCTTTAGCATTTGTTTGGTTTTGAATAAAATACTACAGCTATTCAAAAGATTGGCACAACTAATTGTACATTTTTTAGCTTGACAGAAAGATATAAATGTCTAAAATGTTAAAATAAGTCTTAGTTAAATACTGCTTTGCAATGTGGCTAAAAACTAGATTTTTGGGGTTAATTGGGGATGCTAAAGTATTTGGTAGTTTCTTTTTTTGTGTGCTTTTTTGTTAACCTAGCAGTGATTTGGTTTTCAAAAAAAGCATTTTTTGGTATAGATTACCTCAATAATGAACCACAAAAATTCCATAAGACACCTACACCACGACTTGGGGGTGTTGGTATTTTTACTGCCTTTTTAACACTTTCGCTGCTGCTGTTTTTTCACAGAAAAGAAAGTGACTTTCTGTTATTTTCTGCATCCTCCAGTGTAATATTTTTAGCAGGCTTTGTAGAAGACATTACAAGAAAAATAAAACCGTCTGTTAGATTATTAGCTGCAATGTGCTCTGCAGTTTTAGGCATATATTTGATTGGAGCTCTGCTTACCAGATTAGATATCGGTTTTATAGACAAACTTTTGCAGTTTAAATTGCTTGCAGTTATTATAACGCTTATTGCGGTAGCTGGGGTGTCCAATTCCTTTAACATAATTGATGGCTACAATGGTTTGGCATCTATGGTGTCAATTATTATTTTTTTTGGACTTGCGTATGTATCATTCAAATTAAACGATATATTTCTAGTTGAAGTATCTTTTTTTATGATATTTGCACTAATAGCATTTTTTTTGCTAAATTTTCCTTTTGGTAAGATTTTTTTAGGTGATGGCGGTGCTTACTTTGTAGGATTTATGGTAGCTGAAGTATCGATACTGCTTGTTGCAAGGCACAAGCAGGTATCTGCTTTTTTCCCACTGCTTTTATGCATATATCCCATATTTGAAACTATATTTTCTATGTACAGAAGAAAAATAATCAGAAAGTCTTCAGCCTCAAAAGCAGACGCGCTTCATCTCCATACGCTTTTGCATAGAAGAATTATACCTCACGTTATAGATCCAAAATCTAGAAAAGACTTGCTGTATAAAAATTCAGCCACTTCGCCTATTTTGTGGTTTTTGACTACAATTAGCGCAGTGCCCGCAGTTTTATTTTGGGGCAGCAGAGACATTTTAATTGCATTTACTATTCTTTTTATGATAATCTATGTAGTGCTATATAAGAGCATTGTGAGCTTTAAATTTATTAGAGCAATAAATTTTATTGTTAATTGGAAAAAGATTCGTTGACTATGAAAAATTTGTTATTGATTTTGACTACAAACTTTGTAGAATTAAAAAATATCTTAGTGTGGGGGTGAGTTTTGTTTAAGAAAATACTTTTGGTTTCAATTTTTTTATTAACTTTTATTAGTATAGGCTATACTCAAGGGGTTCAAATAACGCCTTTGTATTCAACTGGTCAAACTCAATCGTTAGGGCAGGACAATGCACCAACTGCAATAAATCCTTCACAAACAGGCCCTCAAGAGCTTAATGGTGAATCTCAGGCTAAACAGTCTCAATATAGCCCACAAAATCAGCCGTCTATTTCTCAATTCCAAGAATCACAGCAAAAAACTTTGAGTTCTCAATCGCAAAGCGTTTCTAATACTAGCACATCTAAACAACCGCCTTTGAGTAATCAAAGTTTATCAACAGTAAGCCCAACTCTTACTGCTGCAAGCCAACCTTCTGCATTTGAAGAGTTTATTAGCGGAGCACTACCCTCCAATGTATCAGTAAAAAACCTTAAACAATTTGGATATAACCTTTTTGTAAGCCCTCCTTCTACTTTTGCTCCCGCAATGAGTATACCAGTTGGTCCAAACTATATCATAGGGCCCAACGATCAAATAAAAATAGATGTTTGGGGAAGCATTAATGAAAATCTTACCCTAACTGTTAATAGAGATGGCCAAATAAACATTCCAGGTGTTGGTGTTGTTGACGTAGCTGGATTAAAATTTGGAGAGCTGCAAGATACAATTAAATCAGCTTTTTCAAAGTACTATAAAAATTTTAACATTAATGTTACGATGGGCACTCTAAGAACAATGACTATTTATGTAGTGGGCTATGCAGCTCATCCTGGAAGCTACACGGTATCGTCTTTATCAACACTAATTAGTGCAATTTTTGCATGCGGCGGTCCTTCAAAAATCGGCTCGATGCGAAATATTGAAGTAAAAAGGGACGGAAAGACAATAGACCACTTTGATATGTACAATTTCCTTATTTACGGCGATACTACAGGAAACATTAGACTTCAGCCCCAAGATGTCATTTATATACCTCCAATTGGTCCGCAGGTAGCTATAGCTGGGGCTGTAAAGGATCCTGCAATATACGAGCTAAAGGGCAGAACATCAATTTTGGCTCTAATAAATATGGCAGGAGGACTGCAAAGCTTTGCTTTTACAGGCAGAGTCCAAGTTTATAGAGTGGTCGACCATAAAGTTAGGATGGTTTTTGAAGACAGCTTGAATGATTTAAGAAGTTTAGCAGAATTAAAAAAACACCCTGAAGCAAATTTTATAGTTCAAGGGGGCGATCTTGTTAAAATATACTCTGTCCCGCAGGAAATGAACACGGTTAAATTAGAGGGCGCTGTTGCGATGCCCGGATCTTTTGCAATTAAACCAAATATAACACGTATTAAAACCGTTATAGATAGAGCAGGCGGTTTACTTTACTATGCATCGGATGAAGCAGAAATTACAAGAACAATTGTTACACAAGAAGGTCCGAAAGTAGAAAGATTCCACGTAAACCTAGCAAAAGCTTTAAAAGGAGACCCTAAAGATAATATACCTCTTGAAATTGGAGACTACATCTTCGTAAGAACTATACCAAATTGGCATCCTTATGAATATGTGTATATAGGAGGCCAAGTAAAATATCCGGGCGTTTATCCTATAACTCCAGGAGAGACGTTGTCTTCTGTTTTAGAGCGTGCGGGAGGATATACTAAAGATGCTTACCTAAGGGGCGCTGTATTTACACGCCGCAGTGTGCAAAAAATTCAGCAAGACAGTATAAACCAGATGATAACAAGACTTCAGCAGCAGCTTCTTGCAAACAGTGCTCAGCAAGCGTCAACAGCTGTTTCAGCAACAAGTGCTCAGGCAAACCAAGCAGCACTGGCAAGCGCGCAGGCTTTCATAGCATCTCTAAGATCTGTTAAGGCAAGCGGAAGAGTAACGATAGCTTTGGCGCCGCTTAGAATCCTAAAAGGCAGCTCACAGGATATTCCGTTAGAAAACGGCGACAGTCTATATATCCCTGTGAGAAACGATGTTGTTAATGTTGTGGGAGCAGTAATGTCGCCTGGAAGCTATGTATATAATCCAAACTATACATGGAAGGATTACATAGAAATGGCAGGTGGTTATCAGAGTGATGCTGACATAAAAGACGTTTACGTATATAGAGCAAACGGCTCTGCAGTAAAAGTATCGCACGGTCTTGTAAGCTGGAACCCGTATAAGGATAGGTGGGAATTCGCTGCTTTTAATAAAGATGAAAACAAACTATGGCCTGGCGATACAATTATAGTTCCACAGAAACTTCAGGAGTTCCCATGGCTTAGAAACATTAAAGACGTAACGCAAGTGCTTATGAATATAGCTGTAACAGCAGCAGTAGCTATACATTTGTATTAGACAGTTAGCCCCCATAATTATTGTGGGGGTTTTGCATATTAAACAATGTATGTTTTAAAATTGAAAAGGATTTGGTATTTTGAGGTTGAATAAGCTTATTTTTTTTGCCTATTTTTTTTTGTTGTTTCTTCTTTTATTGCCGCAAAATTCTCAAGCCTTTGATAATTTTTTACATTCTCCAAACAACTACGGCGTTACAGGTCTTATGTCAATACCTACAGCAAGAGTAATGAAGGAAGATACCTATAGGATAGGCATTAACCGAGTGAGCCCATACGTTCACTACTATATTACACTAAGCCCGCTAAAAGGCCTTGAAATTAATGCCCTTGTTACTGAGATATTGGGCTTAATTCCTTTTCATGCGCCATCTGAATCAGGATACGGCAGTTATAAGGACAAATCTATAGATATAAAATACCAGATTGAAAAAGAAGGGAAATACACCCCAGCAGTAGCGATTGGTTTATTGGATCCATACGGGCAATCACGACGATATTCTTCTCAGTATATTGTTTTTAGCAAACAAATCTATCCGTTTGATTTTACTGTTGGGTTAGGAAACGGTAGGCTTGGTAAAGTCCCCTTGGCGCCTACAGGCGGTCATTTTTCTTCCATGCAGATGTTTACGCATCCAAGAGCTTGGCTTAAAGACTCTAATTTTTTTTGGGGCTTACAGTTTGCACCCTCTAAAACTTGGGCTTTGATGTTGGAATATGACCCAATAGAGTACACACACGATACATCAGACCCAGCCTGTGCCGATTATTTTTCTTCTCATCCTCCTGCTTCTCATTATAATGTAGGCTTAAGGTTAAATCCTGCAAAATGGGTTGAAATGGATTTTAGTTATCAAAGAGGCAATCAGTTTGGCGTAAATGTTTCCATGCCTTTTGATATAGGAAAGCCTATGGTACCTATAAAGGACCATATAGTCGAGTATCCATATGTGGATCAAAGTTTAGGGTCGTTTGAAACCAAACTAGCAGACGCACTTCATCAATCTGGTTTTAGCAACATAAGAATAAAACTAAAAGGCGAAACTCTGTGGGTTGAAGCTCAAAACGATGTTTACTTTTACACTCCAAAGGCGGTAAAGGTTATAAGTCAAATAATTTCTAGTGTAAAAAGCAAGGTCAAAAAGATAAATAAAGTTCACATTATTATTTCACACAATAATGTTCCAGTACTTGAGTTTGATACAACAAAAGGCGATATAGATGACTATAACAGCGGTAAATTAAAAAAGTGGGAATTTTTGTATTTATCTAAGGTTCATACTGATATTTACAAAGGCATAGATGCACCTACGCAGTACTACCGTCAGTTTAGTTATGAGATAAATCCATCCCTGCAGAATTTTTTAAACGATCCTTCTGGATTTTTTAGATATAGGTTTGGTCTTAACGGAATAATAAAGTATTACCCTTGGCAAGGCGGAACTATTGTATCTCAAGTTGATTACTACCCAATAAATAATATTTCTACTGTTAATCAACCACTTTCAATACCAGTAAGAAGCGATTTGCCTTTTTATTTAGAAAAAAAGCTTTCTTTAGATAGACTTCTCTACAACCAAATATTTAAATTACCGCACGATATTTATACAAGATTTGCCGTGGGTTTGCTTGAAATAGAGTATGCAGGAATTGATGCTCAAATAGCTAAACCGCTTTTTGATGGTAGACTTATGGTAGGAATAAGCGGAAGTTTGGTAAAAAAGCGATCCATAAACGACCCATTTGGTTTTTCGCATAAAAGCTACGCCAAAAGCCACTATTATACGGGGTTTTTTGATGTTCGCTATAATATACCAAAAACTCAAATGTATGTTGATTTAAAAACAGGCAGGTTTCTTGCTGGAGATGTAGGTACCCAAATTACAGTTTCAAAGTTTATAAACGGTGTAACGCTTTCTGCATGGTACAGCTTTACAAATACATCCATATTCAGCGACCAATACAATAGAGGCTACCACAACTTCGGTGTTTCTGTATCTATACCTTTGAGGTTGTTTGAAGGCAAAGACACAAAGAGTGTTTACTCTTATTCTCTTGAGCCGTGGACTAGAGATGTAGCGCAGGATATAAGCCACTATGACGATCTCTTCGACTACATAGGCAGAAATACGAAGATGGGGTTTTATGATGACTTTGCTAGATAATTTTATTGAAAAATTTGATTTTAAATATAATTTTTTCTTGACAAAAGTAAAATTATTAGTTAGATTTAATTAATCGAGATTTTTGGAGGTTAGTATGAACAAAATGAGAAAGTTTTTAAGCATTGCATCGACAGTATTGTTGCTCTCAGGCAGTATAGCAGCAAGCGCCATGGCTGCAGGTGAAGAGGCAGCTCCAGCAGCCGCAGGTTCAACGGCAGCACCCACAACCACTGTAGCGCCAGCTTCTACAGTAGCAGCATCAACAGGTGCAGGAGCAGGTGCAGCAGCAGCTGGAACAGTTAGTGCTGGCACAATAGCAGCTGTAGCGGTAGGTGCAGCAGCAATTGCAGGTATAGCAATAGCAGCAAGCGGAAGCAGCAGCGGAAGCAGCACTGTAACAACAACGGCTCACCATTAATATGTTTATATAGCCTTGTTTTCAAAAACAAGGCTTTTTTAAAAGTGGATAGAGATAGGAGTAATTAAGAACGGTGTTTTTTGGCAAAAAATTCTTATATATTTTAGTTTTGTTTTTAGCTTTGTTTTTGACTTTTCCTCGTTTTGCAAGTGCTGATTATGCGCAAAGAGAAAAAGAAGACGCAGTATTAAATAATGCAGATGAGTGCTTTAAGGCAATGCAAAATGAGGATTTTACCAAAGTTTGGAGTTTGTTGAGTTCCAAATCTAAGAGCCAAATAATTGATAGTGTTTATAAAAACCTGCTAAAAGCTAATATAACTACCTATACAAAAAAGGATATAGAACAAGATTTTTCTGTTGGCGGTCCCATTTCTAAATCGTTTTGGTCTGGTTATCTAAAGAATTTCTCTCCAAAAATGGTTTTAGATGAAAGTGTTTGGGAAAAGGTTGAGTTTGATGGCGATAAAGCAAAAATAGTTATAAAGTACAAAAAAGCTACAGTTCCCTTTGATCTGAAGATGTATAAAGAAAATAACGAATGGAAAGTTGGTCTTATAGAAACTTTTGGTATGTAAGCGGGGTAGGATGGCCGAAGAAGAAGCAAAAATTCCTGAAAACAAACTTAGTAGAAACAACATAGATGAAGACGAAATTAACCTTTTAGACTTATTTATCGTTCTTTTAAAGCACAAAAAACTTATTCTTTCTATTACATTTGGTGTTGCTGTATTAAGCGTAATAATTAGTCTTTTAATGACGCCAATTTATGAAGCAAAAACTACTCTCATGCCACCTCAAGGCACTGAGTCGTCTCTAAGCTCTGCATTTGCTCAGACTGCAGCGGCAGTGGCCGGCATTGGCTTGCCTGTGAAGAATCCATCTGAAATTTATGTGGATTTAGCAAAAAGTAACTTTGTTGTTGATAGAGTTATAAAAAAATTTAATCTAATGAAGCTCTACAAAGCCAAGAATATTGATATTGCAAGAAAAGATGTTTTAAAAAACTTGGATGTGCAAACAGATCCAAAAACTGGAATTATAACCATTGGATACAAGGACAAAAACCCAAAACGTTCAGCAGATATCGCAAATGCCTTTGTAGAAGCTTTATCAGATTTAAACAACAAATTGGCTATCACAAAAGCCGCTGTTGATAAAAGATTTTTTGAAAATGAGTTAAAAAAATCTTATATTGAGCTTGTAGAAGCAGAAAAAAATATAGAAGCGTTCCAGAAAAAAACAGGTGTAATTGAACTAACAGAGCAAACAAAGGCGGCTATAGGCTCAATAGCAAAACTTAAGGCTCAAATAGTAACTGAAGAAGCTAAGATTGCAGCAATGGGAACATACGCAACACCAACTAACCCAGATTACCAAAAAGCGCAAGCAGCACTTGGCAGTTTGCAAGCCCAATTGAATGCGCTGGAGCAAGGTGAAGGCAAAAATGCAATAACACCTGTGGGTAAAGTACCAACTTTATATGGTAAATATATAAACTTAGTAGGTGAATTGGGTTTCAGAAAAGCCGTATACGAAATGCTCTCAAAGCTATATGAAAAGTCAGCGATAAAAGAAGCAAAAGGTGCATCATTGATACAAGTGATCGATAAAGCAACACCGCCTAAAATTAGAGTGAGCCCGAAAAGGGCTTTAATTGTTATTGTATCAACTTTTGCAGCATTTTTTTTGTCAATATTCATAGCTTTTTTTAAAGAGTTTATTGAGCGTGCAGCTCAAGATGAAGAGAACAAAGAACGTATGGAATTAATAAGAAAATACGCATCTTTTAGAAAGAAAAAGCAAAGCGCTTGAAGCTTCAAGAATGGCACAATGAATGATTTTTATGAAGACGAAATCGTTTCAGCATTAATCAATAAGTTTCCATCAATTAAAAAAGACACGTTGCAGATACAATGTATTTTCAATAAAAATCGTGAACTAAAAAGAATCAAAAAAATAATTATTAACAAAACAAACAATGTCTTAAAGTTTCAACTTTTAATCGTTTTTATTTCTTTCATATTTTTTCAAATTTGATTTATGTTAAGCTTATCCTTTGTATTCAAAAAACTTTTAGAATTTGCTATTTTTCCGCCTGGCATAATCATCATTGCGTTTTTAATCATCGCTTATCTTGCAAGAAAAACAAAATTAGCAAGCATATTTAGCTTGTTTTGCGCTTTTTGTTTGTATGCTTTATCAATACAACCAGTTTCCAATTATTTATTGAAGCCGTTAGAGAGTGCCTACACTCAACCAAAAACTCTAAAGGCTGACTGCATAGTTGTGTTGGCAGCTGGGTCATACAACAGCAAAACGCTTGATGCTGATTCCTTAAATAGGCTGGTTTCTGGCTACATTTTATTTCGAAAAACTCATTTACCCATTATATTATCTGGTGGATATGCTACATCTACAACAGCAACTGCAGATATTATGAAAAATTTGCTCATAGAGTTCGGCGTGAACCCAAAAGATATAATAGTTGATGCAAAGAGCAACGATACCAATCAAAATGCTTTAAATACAGCTTTAATCTGCAAAGAACACAACTTTAAGACGATAATTCTTGTAACATCAGCATACCACATGAAGCGTGCAGTGTTTTTGTTTAAAAAAACAAAACTTAATGTAATACCCTACCCAACTGATTACAAAGAAAACTATCATTACAATTTTTATTCTTACTTTCCTAAACTTTCGAACCTTATTAAATCAACAGAAGCGCTAAGGGAAGATTTAGGGTATTTTTACTATAAATTTCGCTTGCAGCTAAAATAATATTTGATTTTTGCAAATTGTTTTTCAATTTGTGGAGTTTTTGTAAGTGATGATTTTAAAGCGCAATGTATTTTTGGTATTATTTTTTTGCAGTATAGTGTTTGGCAATAAATTAGCGCAAGCTCAAACAAACTATACAGACAAGTGTTTAAATTATTTGCAGGCTCAAGACTTTAAAAATGCTATAAAAGCTGGCAAGGAAGCTGTTATTTGGGAGCCAAATAACGTATATTCATATATTTGCTTAGGGAGATCATACCTTGGTACATCTGATTTCAGTTTAGCTTTAAAAAACTTTCAAATCGCATACAATCGCTCAAATTCAATGACAGATTTAGCATTAATTTCAAATATGCTGGGCTTGGCATATCAAGATAAGGGTGATTTAGCCAATGCAGAGCATTACTACAGCGATTCACTAAGATTATATAAACTTTTAAACAACAAAATAGGAGAAGCAGCGCAGTTAAACAATTTGGGTGAGATATATAACTTAAAAGGCAATACTACTAAAGCTCTGGAGTATTTTGAAAAAGCATTAGCTCTTAATGAATCAATAAATAATAATCAAGAAAACATAGCCGTGAATTACAATAATATAGCAGTTGTATATGCAGAAAAAAAAGATTTTCAAAAAGCTATAGAATATTTGCAAAAATCACTAAATATATACGAAAATGATGGAAATTTTTTGGGAAGTGCTCAAGTTATGCTAAATCTTGGTAATATTTATAGACAAGCAAAAAATTATAATGATTCAGAAAAATACTTAGAATCTGGGAAAATCAGAATAGAAAAAACTGGAAACAAATTTTGGTTGGCGCGCTCTTACGAGTATTTTGGCTTATTTTACTTAGACAAAAATGACAGTAAAAAAGCCATAAACTCATTTTCAAAAGCTCTTGATATCTACAAGCAGATTGGAGACAAAGAGAACTCAAAAAAAGTTTCAAAACTTTTATCTCAAATATATAAAAACGAAAATAGCAGCAATCTAATGGACACTATAAAACTTAATCTAAGTGAATTTTATAAAAATTTGATTAATTGTTTTCAACAATGAAAAATTTATGTTCCATTTCTCTCAAAAATAAGCCGAATTTTTATTAATTTTTAAATTTTTCAACTCTTCTTTTGCCTTCTCATAATCTTCAGGTACACCTATGTCTATAAAATATTCATCAAAAGGAAAGCCATAAAACTCATAATTTTTATAGTGTTTTTCTAAAAAATCTTTTTCAAAAGAAAATTTGTCCTGTGTTGCCAAAGAGTTGAAAAAATTTTTATTTAATAAGTAAACGCCCCCATTTATTAAAACATCATATTTTTGAGCTTTTTCATGAAAAGCCATTATTTTATTGTTTTTATCTATCTCAACTGTACCATATCTCTCGGTGAAATCCATTTTTTTAAGGGCTATACTTAATTTTGAATTCCTGCTTTTATGGAAATTGTAAAAGTCGTTCAAATCTATATCAAAGAATGTATCTCCGTTAATAATAAAAGCTTCATTGCCATAAATACTCAATAAAGCATTTTTTATTGCTCCACCAGTACCAAGAGGTTTTTCTTCTATCGCATAAGATATATTTATACCTTTATATCGATTACCAAAAAAATCCTTTATGACTTCAAATTTGTATCCTACTGATAAAACAACTCTTTTAATTTTTTGTTTGCTTAAAAAGTCAATTAAGTAAGCAAGAAACGGTTTGCCAGAGATTTCAGCCATAGGTTTTGGTATATCTTTTATTATACCCCTTAACCGTGTGCCTAACCCTCCAGCCAAAATGACGGCTTCCTCAAGCACCAAAAAGCTCCTTTTCAACTATTTCGCAAATAATATGCCCTATCATTATATGAGCTTCTTGTATTCTTGGGGTATCTTTTGATGGAACATTTATAAGGTACTTACATATATCTATAATCTTGCCACCGCTTTCCCCAGTCATACCTACTGTAATTACACCAATTTTGTTAGCAATTTCTAGGGCTTTTATTACATTTTTGGAATTTCCTGATGTGGA
>OGCG01001249.1_pt1 | contig 12947 bp, 6 predicted proteins | sample 1570061 | NCBI WGS metagenome assembly OGCG01 (sample SAMN06268698, study PRJEB24515) | hot springs metagenome | isolation source: Joseph's Coat, Yellowstone National Park, Washington, USA | place: USA:Joseph's Coat, Yellowstone National Park, Washington, USA
GAGCCATCCATCGCTCTACAACTTCCGTCAGATTCTGAACGAGGCCACATCTGGAGAGCCGGTGCTCCGGTGGCTCGGGAACTCGATTCTCGTGTCTGTCGTCGCGGCAATTGCTGTAGCTGTGATTGACTCGTTGGCAGCTTTTGCACTTGCGAGGTTGAACTTCCGCGGATCCAAGGTAGTGTTTTCTATAATATTGGCGTCCCTTACAGTTCCATTTATTGCGGTGCTGCTTCCGCAGTATCTGTGGTTCCACGACTTGGGACTGTTAAATACCTACGGAGCACTTATCCTGCCGTATATTGCAAACGGATTTGGGGTGTTTTTGCTCTATCAGTTCTTTCTCGGAATTCCCAAGGAAGTTCAAGAAGCGATGGTTGTAGATGGAGCTGGACCGCTTGCATTGTGGGCACGTCTATTCGTACCACTTAGCAAGGGTATAATGGGTACACTAATGCTGCTGACATTCATGAATGTATACAATGATTATTTTTGGCCTTTGATAGCGACGTCGACTCTCAATATGCGAACCATTACCGTTGGCATCGAGATAGTAGCAATTGGTCAATATCAGACGAACTTTGGGGCCCTAATGGCTCTTACGGTCATTTCGATCATACCAATGCTGGTGGTTTTTATTTTTGCTCAGAAGAGACTCGTCGAGGGCATTGCCATGACCGGGCTTTCGGGGATCTGATCAAGGGATGCGGATTGGATTTATGGAACTTCAATAAAGAAGTTTGGATCAGAGAAGAGAGGCATTGGATAGATTGAGTACATCTAAGCGGGCTGAAGAAGATCTACCTAGGCCGGAGCACCCCCGTCCTCAGTTCCGAAGGTCAGAGTGGCTTTCGCTGAATGGATGGTGGAGCTTCGAGATAGATGGTGGTGACAGCGGCTTGGAGAGGGGACTTCTGGATCGCGAATTGACGGGGAGGATCCTGGTTCCCTTCTGTCCCGAATCGGAGCTCTCCGGCGTTGCCAACAGGGATCGAATGCTTGCTGTCTGGTATCGGAGGAACTTCGAAGTGCCAGCTGCCTGGGCGGGCAAGCGAGTGCTTTTGCACTTCCAGGCGGTGGACTACGAGGCCACTGTGTGGGTGCAGGGTCAGGAGGTAGCGCGCCACAGGGGCGGCTTCACGCCCTTTAGCTGCGACATAACTGGCTTGGTGGAGCCCGGCGAGGCCGGGGTGGTGGTGGTGAGGGCAAGAGATCCCTGGTGGGAACCCCAGCCGAGGGGCAAGCAGTCTGGTGCCTTCCGGCCCGAGGGAGCCCTCTACCACAGAACCACCGGTATATGGCAGACCGTGTGGCTCGAGGCGACGGGAGATCCAGGCCTCGAGCGGCCCCGTCTGACTCCTGACTTGGCTGCGGGAACGCTTCGCCTGGAGCAAAGAGTCTCCCGTCCCGGGAGGGGATTGGTGGTGCGCGCACGGGCATACGACGAGGAGGGGGAGGTTTCTAGGGCCGAGAGACAGCTGGATGGGGAGCTTGTTGCCCAGCTGGATTTGACGATCCCCCCCGAGCGTCGCCGCCTTTGGAGCCCAGAGGACCCCTTCCTCTACAGCATAGAGATCGAGCTCTCTTGCGCGGAGGGAGAGGTGATAGACCGGGTCTTTAGCTACGGAGGGCTGCGGTCTGTGGGCATCTCCGGCGGTCGGCTCCTCCTGAATGGCAAGCCGATCTTCCAGAGACTCGTCCTAGACCAGGGCTTCTACCCGGATGGCATGCTGACTGCTCCGAGCGATCAAGCGCTGGTTCAAGACATCGAGCTGGCCAAGGCGGCGGGCTTCAATGGGGCGCGACTCCACCAGAAGGTGTTCGAAGAGCGCTTTTTGTACCACTCGGACAGGCTCGGGTATCTGGTCTGGGGGGAGTTCCCGGACTGGGGTTGCGGAGGCTTTGGTCCGCCTGAGGACAATCAAAAGCCGGGCCCGACCTACATAACTCAGTGGCTGGAGGTGTTGGAGAGGGACTATTCGCATCCGAGCATCGTTGGGTGGTGCCCCCTCAATGAAACTCGCCAGCCCATCTCGGATTCCTTGAAGGTGCTAGATGATGTGACTCTAGGGATGTTCTTGGCAGCGAAGGCTGCGGACCGGACTCGGCCGGTGCTAGACGCTTCCGGCTATTCGCACCGTGTGCCGGCGTCTGATGTCTACGACAGCCACGACTACGAGCAGGATCCCGTGATTTTCGCAGCCCACCACGCCGGCCTCTCGGAGGGATCCGCCTACCTCAACCGCTGGCTCGATCGGGATATCTCGATTCCCTGGCGTGGCCAGCCCTATCTGGTGAGTGAGTTCGGGGGCGCCTGGTGGGTGGCCGATGGAGACTCAGAAGCTGACTCATGGGGGTATGGGGAGCGGCCCAAGTCGGCGGAGGAGTTCTTTGGTCGCTTCCGGGACCTATGCAGCTGCCTGCTGGAAAATCCTGGGGTCGCCGGCTATTGCTATACGCAGCTCACCGACGTCTTCCAAGAAAAGAACGGGATCTTGGACTTCTGGAGGCGGCCGAAGCTAGACCTGGAACGCCTTGCAGCCGTCCAGCGCAGGCTGGCCGCAGCGGAGGCCTCCGAGCCGTGAGGCTGCCTGGTGTCTTGAGCTTGCGATTTGCAGCGGCAGCATCAGTTGCGGCAGCCGCTGCTAGTGGCTTGGGGGGACACGTCGGCGCCATTCCCCCCTATGGCGGCACGGTCCCCCCATCGGATTTCTACTCGAATCCCCTGATCCTGCCGGATCTCCCAGACCCCGACGTGATCCAGGACGCCTCGACGGGGGAATGGTATGCGTTTGGAACAACAGACTACTGGAGCGCCTACAGCTCCTCCTTGCACATTCTGCCGATCATGGAGTCTTCCGACTTGATCCACTGGCGTTTCGTGCGGGACACCTTCAGTCCACCGGGAGTCCCGCCCACGCCAGGGTCCCCCACTGAACCCGCATGGGCGGGGAGCGTGTTCCTGTGGGCACCGGAGGTCCATCACATCGAGGGCCGCTACGTGATGTATTACGCGGCCAGCTCTAGCGCAGCGGGAGGAAGCGCGATCGGCGTAGCCACCGCCTCATCGCCCGCAGGTCCCTGGCACGATCTGGGTAGGCCACTCATTGGCCCTAGGCCCAATCCAGCCGGTGGCTTCTTCGACACCATCGACCCCGATGAAATCCGAGCAGAAGATGGCCAGAGATACCTTTACTACGGCAGCTTCTCCGGCGGTATCTGGGTGGTCCCGCTTGCGCCAGACGGACTTTCCCTAAAGCCGAAAGCGAAGCCGATCCAAGTCACAGCCTCCGGCCGCTACGAGGGCACATCCGTCGTATATCACCAGGGCTATTACTACCTCTTTGCCTCCTCGGGAAACTGTTGCGCGGGGCCGAACACGGGATATGAGGAGGTGGTGGGTCGATCCCGCTCGCCTGTCGGGCCGTTCCGCGACGAGCTTGGGATCGGCCTCCTGCAGGGGGGCGGCACGGTAGTGCTGGCAGACAACGGCAACCAGTATGTTGGGCCTGGCGGCGGCACGGTCTTTCAGGCAGCACCTGGTCACTACTGGCTCATCTTCCATGTTATCCCGGAGCGCTCGCCTTATTTGACCTCCGGAGCCAATGCCCGCCCGGCCGCCCTGGAGCCGATCGAGTGGGGACCGGGCGGCTGGCCGGCCGTCAATCACGGGCTCGGGATGACCACCGGAGCTCAGCTCGGACCGCTTTACGATTCCCACCTTCCTCCTCAGCCGCTCGGAAGAGACCCCTTGCTTAGCGTGCCGGTTCCTGGGGCTTTGCTTCCTCAGTACTCGGATGACTTCGCCGGAGGCCGCATTGGTCCCCAATGGCACTGGGTGAACGAGGTGCGCTCTGGCTGGTCGCTCAGCGTCGATCCTGGGACCCTCACCATCTACACAGCCCCCGGGGACATATACGAGACGGCTGACGATGCGGAAAATCTCCTCTTGGAGCGGGCGCCTCTTGGCAACTTCATTGTGGAAACGAAGCTGTCCTTGCATCCGAGCGAGGACTACCAGCAGGCAGGTTTGCTCATCTGGCAGTCCCACAACGCCCTCTTTCGCCTCAGTGCTGGCTACAACTCCGGCTCCGATGTGACTGAGTGGGCGAAGCAGACTTCGGTTACGAGCCTCTACGCCGGTTTCAGCTGCACCAACTATCCCCCAGACACCTGCCCCGTCTACGGGAGTGGGTTTCTGGAGGTCCCCGGATTCAGCCCCGCTGCCAAGGCCGCAGGAGGAAGCGGTGTTTGGACCTGGCTTCGGATCCTGAAGCTCGGAAACGAGGTGACAGCGTACACAAGCATAAATGGCCGGGCCTGGAGCCCTGGCGCCACCTATAACACCGATGGCTTTAGCCCAAAGGCGCCGCTTTATCTGGGCCTCATAGCAGTGGCGGCTGGAGCACCTAGTGCGGTCCCCGCTCACTTTGCCTACGTTCGGGTCTTTAGGCTCTCCGGCGCAAGCCAGCCGGCAGCCGGCGCCAGCGGCTAGCCCGGCGAGCCAATTCGGCTCGAGACGCCAGGAAGTGAGCGTCAGCCGGCTAGCGAAGGCGGCGGCGCTCGTCAATGCGGCGGTTGGGGGTGCCGAAGCGGATCCTTGCGTCGGCGACGACAGCCCCGTGTTCTGTGGCAATTATGGGGTTGCAGTCCGCCTCCAATGCCTCTGGAAGGTCTATTGCAAGGCGGCTCATGCGGAGCACCACCTCCACCAGGGAGTCGAGATCGACTGGGCGGGACCCTCTGTATCCGGTGAGGAGCCTGGATCCCTTGAGCCCTAGAACAAGATCCCGCGCCTCTCTCGCATCTAGTGGCGCTAGAGCAACCTTGTGGTCGCCGAGCAGCTCGACCGTCACGCCTCCCAGCCCGAAGGCTACGACTGGCCCGAACTGGGGATCTTGAAGTATCCCGCAGATCGTCTCCACTCCGGGCTCGGCCATGCGCTGTAGCACTGCGCCGGTCATGTCCTCTCCGAGGCGGAGAGATAGCTCCTCGTAGGCGGCCGCAACCTCGGCGGCATTGGCGAGGCCGAGTCGCACCCCTCCTACGTCGGATTTGTGCAGTATGCTGGGACCGGATACCTTGAGGACCACGGGGAAGCCCAGTCGCTCGGCCGCCCTGGCAGCTTCCTCTCCGCTTGTGACCTCCACCGTCTCGAGCACCGGGATCCCAAAAGAGCTGAGCACCTCCATGGCGGCAGCTCCGGTGACCCAGCCCCCCGCGCTGGCGGCCATGGCGGCGACCTTCCTTGCCCGGTTGGAGTCCAACTCTCCAAGCTCGGGGGCAGGCGGGGGTGGGGTCTGCTGGCGAGCACGCCATGCTCCGTAGTAGACGGCATGCGCGAGCGCCCGCACCGCAGTCTCTGGGTAGGTGAAGCAAGGTATTGGGGGGTTGGCCTTGGCGAGAATCGCGCGGCCTTGCTCTGTCCCGAAGAAGTTCGCGACTAGCGGCAGGTCGCGGAGATGCTTAGAGTTCTGCTGCGCCTGGACTATGGCCGTGGCCACATCTTCTCCCTGCGTGACCAAGGGGGGCGTGAAGGTGACCAGCAAGGCGTCCACCTCGCCAGAGGAGGCGATCGCCTCCAGGCTGGCACGGTATGCCTCAGCTGGGGCTGCTGCGCCCAGGTCCACTGGGTTGCGCACCCCGCCTGCCGAAGGCTGTATCTCTCGGAGCTGCGCCTGGAGGGCGGAGGAGAGCTCGGGGACCTCGAGGCCACCTTGGGCGCAAGCGTCTGCCGCCAGCACTCCTGGACCTCCCACGTTTGTCACGATCGCCACCCGCCTCCCGGTCGGAATCGGCTGCGTAGAGAGGACCTCTGCTGCATCGAAGAGCTCCTCCACGGTGTTCACCCGGATGACCCCGCTCTTGGTGAACAGCGCCTCCACCAGCTCGGCGGGGCTGGTGAGCGCGGCAGTATGGGAGGAGGCGGCCCTCGCTCCAACGCTCGTGCGGCCTCCGGCCACGGCCACGATCGGCTTGGTCATGCTCACCTGGCGCGCTAGGCGCGCGAACTTGGCGGGATTGCCGAAGGACTCTAGGTACAAGAGGATGACGTTGGTGCGGGAATCCTCGCCCCAGTAGGCAAGGAGGTCGTTGCCGCTCACATCCGCCTTGTTTCCCATTGAGACAAAGCCGGAAAGCCCAAGTCCCCGTGCTCTTGCTTCGGCAAGGATGGCTATGCCCAGTCCCCCCGACTGTGACGCAAACCCCACCGTCCCCGGGAGGGGTAGGTCTGGGGCAAAGGTGGCATTAAGCGATATCGACGGATCGGTGTTTATCACCCCAAAGCAGTTGGGCCCAACCAGACGTATTCCCTGGGCATGCGCCAAGCAGGCGATGCGCCTCTGGAGCTCTGCTCCCTCGGGGCCAGCTTCGGCAAAGCCCGCTGTCACGACCACAAGTGCTCCGACGCCAGCCTGCTCGCAGCTTGCGACAACCTCTTCTACCTTGGCCGCCGGCACAGCAATTACAGCTAGGTCCACCGGTCCGGGGAGGGCGGCGAGGCTCGGCCAAGCGGGCATTGAAGCTACGTGGCTAGCCGCCGGGTTCACCGGGTAGACGGGCCCTTGGAAGCCTCCCCTGATGAGGTTGAGCAAGATCTCGTGTCCCACCGTTCCCCGCTGCCTGGAGGCTCCTACTACAGCGACGGAGCGGGGTTCGAGGAGGCGACGCATGGAAGCGACGGTCGCCACGACATCCCTCCGCCAAGCGGCCTCCAGGGACGCCTGAGACGGAGCGATGTCCAAGACCACCCTCACGTCTCCGTCGGAGGGGTAGAGCGCCGACGCGAAGCCGGCTTCCTCGAATACATCCAGCATGCGGTGGTTCTCGGGCAGCACATCGGCCACGAAGCGCCTCACGCCGTTATGGCGCCCCCACACCGCCAAGTGCTCCAAGAGCAAGGTGCCAATGCCCCTACCCTGGTAAGCGTCGTCAACCACGAAGGCCACTTCCGCCTCCTCGGAGCCGACCTCTCTTGAGTATTCGGCGACCGCCACCAAAGAGCCGGCCACCAAAGCGACCAAAGAGACGTGGTCCGGGCCGACCCTACACAGGCGGGCTACCTCAGCCGGGTCGGGTTGCTTGGCCGATCCGAAGTAGCGAAAGAAGCGGCTATCTGCGGAGAGCCTTGCCAGTAGTTCAGAGATCCTCGGGGCGTCGTCGGGGGCCGCGGCCCGCACCTGGGCCACCAATCCGTCGGAGAGGAGGACGTCTACTGGTTCGAGGCCGACTGGGGCCGCCATTGGCTCTGTCTGCGCCATTCGATAGTTCCTCCTAGACCTCTGCCGCCCGGATACAGCCGGGGGCATAACCAAAAGCTGCGCTGCAAAGAATTGTTGGGCAAGGGCCCAAAGTCCCTCGCTTCGTGACCTAAGGCCCTGTCGCAAATGGGTGAGCGATGCGAAAATGTCCCAAGTCGTCCGCGGACGCCTCGCCGGACGGGTGGGCAAGCACTTTGTTGCGCATAGGGGGTAGCGGCATGTATCTAAAGGCTATGGGAGCTACTTCGTTGCTTGGGGCGGTTGTCAACCTTAACCAGCCTGGCACCTACCTGCACTGGTCGATCTTCGAAGTTTCGGTGGCCAACCTGGTTCTAATCGGGGTCATGGTGGTTATCTTTGGTCTCGCACTCCTCCTTCCTTTTCCGAAGCCGAAGGAGCTCTTCGAGGCCACCACCTACGACGATCCGCCTCAAGAGCTAGCCACGGCTCAGGCGATCCCCAGGGCATCCAAAGAGGACGAGGCGCTTTGGACCGCCAGGCTCAGGCGGTTAGCCCTTAGGATTCTGCCCCCCGGCAAGCTGCTCCCGGACCACCAGCCCGCATATGTGGCCTCCTGGGTCTATGTCTTTGGCGTGGCCAGCCTGGCCGCCTTGGGCATGGCCATCGTGTCGGGGTTTGCCATAGCGCTCGGCGGGCCGGACTGGTGGCACACCAACCCCGTGGGGCACTTCTTCAACAGCCTGCATCTTTGGTCGGTAGAGCTGTTCATGGCCTTGATAGTCATTCATCTCTGGGGCAAGTTCTGGATGGCCGCCTGGCGAGGCCGGAGGGCGGCCACCTGGATGACCGGAGTGGTGGCTTTTCTCTTCTCCATCGTGGAGTGCTTCACGGGGTATCTCTCGCAGCAAAACTTTGACTCCCAGTGGATATCTACCAATGGCAAGGACGCTTTCAACGCGGCAGGGATTGGAGCCTTCTTCAACCTGATGAACTTTGGCCAGATGCTCCTCTGGCATGTCGTGCTGATTCCGATCCTTTTGGTCTCGATCGTGGGTGCGCACATCCTCCTCGTGCGCATCAGGGGTGTCTCGCATCCGCTTCCCCCCAAGCGCCGCCTAACCAGGGCTGAGCGAGCAGCTCAGCGAGCCTCTGACCGGGCGGATTGGCGGGGTCCCACTCGTCGATACGACATTTTGAAGGAGGGTGCTATTGCCACTGCGATCGTCTTTGCGGTGGTAGTGGCCTTGGCCTCGATCCTCTCCTCGCCGGATGAGCCCCCAGTTACCATCGCCACTTGGGCCAAGGTGGCCCCTGCCGACTTCATGGCTACTGCGGCCTCTGAACTCGCTGGGACCTCGGAGACTGCCACCTATGGACCCCCTTACAACAACGGATCCGCCTTCGTGCAGCGGATCGGGATCTCCTGGCAGCAACTTGCCGGGGTCCACGAGCCAATAAATACCGCCCAGGTCTTCGTACTGGGACCCCTTTCCAAGGCGGCTGCCGCTAACTCCCGGCTTGCTAAGGCAGTCTCCACCTACGAACACGCGCCGGCCACCACCCAGAAGGCGTGGGCCGACGCCTATCTGAAGGCCGTTACCAGGGTCCACTTCCTCCGGGATGGCACCCCTGTCGTGCCCCCTGCCAACGACGGACCGGTCCCCTACATGATCTCCACCGAGCTGGCCCTGGCCCGCGCCGGCGCGCTGGACGCGGACTTGGTTGCCCAGCAGCCCTTCTATGGGACCAATTTCACCAAGCCGCTTCTGTTCTTGGAGGATGGGAACTACTTCTCCCAGATAGCTGCCTCCGAGCACTTGGCCGGCACCCAGTGGGGTGTGATGAACGAGACCGGCTCTTATCCCGGTCAGCCGTGGCTTTGGCTCTATGCCTTGTGGTACCAGGTGCCAGGTTTCAAGACATCGGCCAACGTGGACCTGATTGCGATCTACCTGACCGGCCTTGCCACGATCTTGCTATTGTTGGTCCCCTTCATTCCGGGGCTCCGGGACATACCGAGGGCCATCCCCGTCCACAGGGTGGTCTGGAGGGACTGGTACAAGAGACAGGCCTCATCTCACTAGGGGGCCTTGGCGCGAGACCAGGCGGCGGAGGATCACTATTGCCGAGTAGCGGTCCAAGTCCTGGTTGTCTGAGCCGCAGTTGCGGTCGAACACGCAGCGGGGACAGCCGCTCTCGCAGTCGCAGGCCTCTAGCATGCCAAGAGCCGTCTCGGCCAACTCCTCCATTCGCTCAAAGACCATTTCGGCCACTCCGGATCCCCCCTGCTCCCCGTCGTAGAGGAGGATCATGGGGGAGCCAAGAGCAGCATCGAAGGTGGTGGAAATGCCCCCCTCCTCTCGGGGATCAGACATGGCGAGCAGGCCGGTCGCCTGGATCAAGGCGTGTTCTGCCCCATGCAGCCCCGAGAGGAGATCTGCCTCTGTTGCCCCCTTGAGAAGATCTTGTTCTGGCACGAGCCAGATGGCTCTGGTATCGAGCACCACTTGAGGGAGGTGAAGCCTCCTCACCTCCACCAGCTCTTCAAAGTGGTAGCGTCGGCTTGCCACCACCCTGGTAGCGATCTTGGCAGGGCCTAGGTGCATCCGGAAGCATCCGATGTTCCGGGCGGCTGAGGGCTCCCCCAAGGACCATGTCCGCTCGAGGAGGGGCCTGGTGTGATCCCGGGTATCGATCGGGCGGGCGCTGGCCCGCCTCGCATCCAGGTCGAGGCTGGTCACCTCGTAGGAGAGGCCGCTATGGTAGAAGATGGCACCGGGATGGGCGTCCCGGAGAGCTCGCTCCAGCTCGAGGATCTCCACAGTCTCGGCGTCGACCTCCACGCGAACCTCTTCTACACCAAGGCGGCCGAGGCTTACCTCGTCGTGGGGGCGGCTGGTGCCCGCGTAGCCGAGCCTTTTCCCGGGCAGTCTGGCTAGCCTGCCCGCAGCTAGGAGCTTTTCTGCTTGCTCCTCGGCGCCTGGGCCGAATCCTTTGAGCTCCTCGTCGGAGAGAGGTGTCTCGGCTGCTGCACAGGCCAGCTGGCCCGCCAGAACTATTGGGTTTTGGAGGGGCAAGACGGCTTCTTCCAAAGGAGATCCGAACAACACCTGAGGACGGCGAGCGATGTAGCCGTCCAAGGGGTCGTCTCCGAGTAAGACCACCGCCGCTGCGGAGCGACCCCTCCGGCCGGCCCGCCCGATCTGCTGCCAGGTGGAAGAGATGGTCCCGGGGTATCCCGCCACCACGACGACGTCGACCTCTCCCATGTCTATGCCCAGCTCGAGGGCGTTGGTCGAGACAACCGCGTCGAGCTGGCCGGACTGGAGCGCGGATTCCACAAAGCGGCGCTCCGATCGGCTCAGCCCTGCCCTATATACAGCTATGGAGCGGTGGGGGACATGCTCTTGGGTCCACCGGTTCACCAGCTCCGCCGCCTTTCTAGATCCCACGAAACAAAGGGAGGTGAGCCCAGCATTGGCGAGGCATGCCACCACCCAGGCTGCTTGGGAGAGCAATGAGCGGTTGGGGTCCCGAGCGGTATCGAAGAGGATAACCTCACGTGGAGGCCTGAGCGAGGTGTCCTCCGAGACGATCTCGAAGGCCCTTGCGCATAGGTTCTCCGCATGTCGCCTCGGATTCGCAACCGTGGCCGAGGCGGCCACGAAACGGATCTCGGCGCCTTGGCGGCTTGCTAGCCTTTCTAGCCTTCTCAGCAGATAGGCGACATTGGCTCCGAAGACCCCGCGATAGTGGTGAATCTCGTCTAGGACCACTACCTCGAGCGAGCCGAGGAGGCGGCTCCAGTAGCGAGGTTGTGCTAGATAGAGGTGGAGTGCGTAGGGGTTGGTGAGTACCAGCCGGGAGAACTCCCTTATTCTCCTTCGCTCCGAGGCGGGGGTGTCTCCGTCGTAGACGGCTGGCAAGGCACCCAGCCCTATCTCACGGTCCATTGCTTCCAGCGTTGCTAGCTGATCTCGGGCCAAGGCCTTGGTGGGATAAAGGTACAGAGCCGAAGCCGAGGGGTTGGCGAGGAGTCGCTCGGCGACGCAAAGGTTGAAGGCAAGGCTCTTTCCTGAGGCGGTGCCAGTCGCTATCACCACGTTGGCGCCGTCTCGGAACGCTCGGAACGCGCGCGCCTGGTGCTCCCAGAGCTTGAGTCCCCTTCGGGCAAGCCAGGCGGAGATGGGATCGCCAAGCCCGGACAGGGCGGCCTGGCGCCCTGGGCTGCCCGGGAGCTCCTCAATATGGCAGATCTGGCCCGCGTAGAGAGGGTGCAGGTTGAGGGCCGCCTTGACCTGGGCCGTCACGTCCATGCTTTGAGCGCCTCTTCGGCTAATAATTGGCTGGCGGTGGCCGTAGCGCAAACGTCGTCTCGGTTGTGGTCTGCGATGAGCGCAAGGAGGCCCTCGGAGCTCTTCTCCATCCAGGCATGGTAGAGGTGAGGGACGGCCCAGCCTGGAACCTCGCAGACAGGCTCTGGCCACCCGAGCAGCTCGCGACGGACCCTGGCCAAGCTGGCGCTTGTCAGGCGGGGTTCTTGTCTCACGTAGCGCCAGCGGAGCAGGGGAAACAGGTCCAAGTGACAACGGGGCTCGAAGTCGGCCAGACCGTGGTAATAGAGGCGCTGACGCAGCCAGGGCAGATCGGCGGCGGTGCCGTTGTAGGTGACCACTACCTGGAAGGCCGCTAGCCGCTCGGTGAGCCTCTCCAACAAAAGGGGTTCTTCCTCGGGGGCTTTGGCCAGATACTGCTCTACGAACAGCTTGCCTTTCTCTAGATGGCCGACACCCGCCATGAATATCACGCTGTTGAATAGGCCGAGGGTCTCAAGGTCTAGCCAAGCCACCTCGTCTGGAGAGGTCAGGCCGAGCGCTAGCAAAGACGCGAACCTGCCTTGGCCCCCGAGCTTTCTTCCCAGGTGGCGGAGGAGGGCCTGAGTTGGTCCGCCCCTGAGCATCGCCTGGGCCTCCTTAGCCGCAACGGCGAGGTAAGGGTGGGACTCGAGCTGCTCCAAGGTTTCTATCTCGGACTCCCGGAGGCGCTTGGCCCTAACTGGGCCCACTCCCCGCACCATTTCCAAGAGCCGAGAGAAGCGGACGCGGGCCTCTTCGGCGGTGGGGAGGCTCACCTTCTTCGCCGTGCAGCGGTGGAGTAGTCCCCACGCCAAGAGCTCGCAGGAGGCCGACATCTCGGAGCAGTCGGCGAGCTTGCGCCCCTTTGCCTGATCGCATAGGTGCTGGATGGTCCAAGCGATATAGTCTTCCACCTCGATCCTCCGCCACGTCTTTCCTCGATGCTAGGTCGCATAACTGCCGACCTCGGGGAAAAGGCGACGCCTTGGTCGAAGCTGAGTATCTTCTCTCCAACCTCAGGTTTTTGGGCGGGCCTATATTCGCATTCAATTGCTAAGGAGGGGACGTGTCTGATCTAGGGGGTCGAGTGGCGCTCGTCATCGGAGGATCCTCCGGCATCGGAGCCGCTGCGGTGGAACGCTTGGCGGAGCAAGGAGCCATGGTGTCTGCGGTGAGCAACGACGCGGAAGGGCTCGAGCGCCTGGCGGGGAGGTTGGCAGCCAGGGGAGTGGAGATCGAGGCGTTGGTGGCGAATGTCGCGTCGCCGGAGGAGCTGAGCTCGGTCTTTGCAGAGACCCGCCGCCGCTTTGGGGGGCTAGACCTCTTGGTCAACTCCGCCGGGATCCAGCGCTACGGAACGGTGGAGGAG
>OGCG01001251.1_pt1 | contig 12935 bp, 16 predicted proteins | sample 1570061 | NCBI WGS metagenome assembly OGCG01 (sample SAMN06268698, study PRJEB24515) | hot springs metagenome | isolation source: Joseph's Coat, Yellowstone National Park, Washington, USA | place: USA:Joseph's Coat, Yellowstone National Park, Washington, USA
ACGGTTTGGCGCCAGTGGTCAAAGGCGGCCATCTCGCCCACTATCCAAAGAACTGCATCCGGCAGACCCCTGTCGTCCGGCGGCGGATTGGGGAGCCTCTCGACCTCCCGTACCACGTCGTAGCCGACATATCCAACCAGGCCCCCATGGAAGGGCGGGAGATGCGCGAGAACTGGCGACTTGGCCGAAGCCAAAAGCTCTCTCAACCCGCTGAGCAGTCCCCGATTCCAGTTCGCGAGAAAGGCGAGTTCTCCGGCCGCGCTCACTTTGCCGAGTCGGGAAGCCACTGTAGCCTGAGGGCTGCGGCCCACGAAGGAAAAGCGGGACCATCTCCTGCCAGCTTCGGCAGACTCCAAGAGGAAGCCTTCCCTATCTCCCACCAGACGCAAGAAGGCCGCCACGGGAGTCAAGGTGTCCGCCGCGAGCTCTCTCCAGACTGGCACTACGGAGAAGCTCCCAGCCAGGCTCTCGAATTCTTCCCAGCTCATGGAGCCAGACGGCTCCACTACTCCCTCCTTTTCGCAAGCGTGGTCTGAAAGCAGGTCCAAGACCCCGTGTGGCAGGCGCCCGTCCCAAGCTGGTCCACTTTGTAGATAAGCGTGTCGGAGTCGCAGTCCGCCAGCACCTCCCTCACCAGCTGGAGGTTGCCGGAGGTCTCTCCCTTGCACCAAAGCTGCTTGCGACTGCGGCTCCAATACCACGCCTTACCGGTGGAAATGGTGCGCTCCAGTGCCTCTTGATTGACCCATGCGACCATCAGGACCTCTCCGGTGGTGGCTTCGACAGCCACCGCTGGCACAAGCCCACCTGGGCCCCAGGACACCGCCTGTCGCCAATCTAGGTCTGCCGAAAGGGGTATGGCTGCGGTCTCTTGGGCCTTGCCCGTGCTTGTTTGCTCCATCGCGAAAGGACCCCCAGAAAGCTCAGTCCCCGCAGCCAGCCCGGAGCGCTCGCGTCCCTCCCCCAGCCTCCAAAGTGGGGACCTCAAAGATAAAGCCCCGTGTTGCCGTCTATGCGCTCGGAGGCCACCGCGTGGATATCCCGTTCTCTTAGGATAAGGTAGTCCTCTCCCCTGACCTCAACCTCGTAGCGGTCCTCGGGGCTGAAGAGGACCCTGTCGCCGGGCTTGATTGCCCGAACTTGAGGGCCTACGGCCATGACCTCCGCCCACACCAAGCGCTTGGACACCGTGGCCGTGGCCGGGATCAATATCCCCGCACGCGAGCGCCGTTCTCCCTCGGAAGGGGGCAACTGCACCAAGACGCGGTCCGCCAGCATGGTGATCGGCTGCTTCGGTCCGCCTAGCTCGCCGTCTCTATCCTTAAGCTCTGCCATTTCTTTCCCCTACGAAAACGCTAGCGGATCGACTTGGCCTGAGTCTCGACATATGGCCGCACTCCAAGACCGGCCTTTGCCAGCGCCTCCTTCACGTCCCTGATGCGCCAGAGGCCAAAGTGGAAAATCGACGCAGCAAGCAGTCCGTCGGCTCCGCCGCTGAGTGCACCCTCCACCATGTGCTCTAGAGATCCAACCCCTCCCGAGGCGATCACGGGAATGCCGATAAGGCCATCAAGCGCCTGGAGCAGCTCCAAGTCGTAACCCTCCCTGGTCCCGTCCCGGTCCATGGAGGTGACCAAGAGCTCACCGGCGCCAAGTCTTTCAGCTATCACCGCCCAGCTCAATGCATCCAACCCACTAGCTCGGCGCCCCCCGTGCGTATATACCTCCCACCCCCCGCCACGCCGGGCGGCGTCTATTGCCACCACCACGCATTGCGATCCAAATACCTCTGCGAGCCCAGCAACGAGCCTCGGGTTCTCGATTGCCGCAGTGTTTATGCTCACCTTGTCCGCTCCAGCCCTGAGCAGGCTGCGGGCATCATCGACACTTCGGACGCCCCCGCCCACGGTAAGGGGAATAAAGACCTGATCGGCAATTCGGCTAACCACATCGACCATCGTGCCCCGCCCCTCCGCCGAGGCGGTCACGTCCAAGACCACGAGCTCGTCTGCCCCCTCGGAGTCGTAGCGGGCCGCTAGCTCCACCGGATCCCCGCTGTCTCTAAGGTCCAAGAAACCCACGCCCTTTACGACCCTCCCCCGATCGACATCCAAGCAGGGAATGACCCTCACCGCGCGCAAGCCGCCAGAGCCTCCTCCACGCCAAGTCTCCCATCCCTGAGCGCCCGCCCTACTACGGCGCCAGCCAGCACGCGCCCCTTGGTTTCCAAGCGAGCCAAGTTCGCCAAATCCGAAGCGTCGCGCACGCCGCCAGAGGCCACCACGTCGATTGACTCGGTCGCCTCGAGAACCAAGCTAAGTCCGACAAGATCGGGTCCGCCGAGCATCCCGTCGGTCGGGATGGAGGTCACCACCAGGGCAGCAGCACCAAGCGACTCCGCATACCGAGCTGCTTGCTCTAGCCCTAAATCGAGGGGTCTACTCCATCCCCTCACCGCCAGGCGCCAGCTGGGCGCACCCAAATGGTCCAAGGCCACCGCCACCCGTCCCGGCCAAGCTCGGCACGCCTCCTCCAACAATCCGAGGTCCTCAAGGGCGCCAGTGCCCATCACCACCCTCGCCGCCCCTCTATCAAGCCAGGCGCTGACTGCCTCAAGGCTTCGGATCCCCCCCGCTACCTGCACCTTGCAAGATACTGCGTCGAGGATCTGAGCAAGTGTCTCCGACTCCACGAACCGCCCTGACCTCGCGGCTGCAAGGTCGACCAGGTGCAACCAGCCTGCACCCTTTCGATCCAGCTCCAACGCGCTGACCAGGGGGTCTCCGTAGTCGCTCACCTGGTCGAAAGCGCCTTGTCTGAGTCTGACGCTGCGGCCTCCGAGCACGTCTATCGCCGCATAGAGCTCAAAGGCGCTCACTTGCAACGCTCCACGAACCCGGCGAGCAACGCCAGTCCCTGCGCGCTCGACTTCTCGGGATGGAACTGGGTAGCCCAAATCGCCCCGCTCTCAGCAGCCGCAGCCACTTCCCCCCCATACTCGCAAACCGCCACGGTTTCCGGCCCTATCTCTGGTGCATAGGAATGCACAAAATACATCCAAGGCTCATCAAATCCAGCCTTCTCCAGCACCTCAAGCATCGCCGAGGCTCGACCCGAGACGCCAAAGAGTCGGTTCCACTGCATCTGAGGCCTCTTCGTACCTTCGGGTAGGCGCCTCACGAACCCACCGAATACGCCGAGGCCTGGCTCGTCTGGGGCCTCCTCTGACCCTTCGTATAGAAGCTGCATCCCCACGCAGATCCCAAGGAAAGGACGCCCAGCGTCTATCGCCCCAAGGGCCACGGCGTCTAATCCGCTCTCCCGGAGGGCACGCCCGCAGCGCCCGAAGGCCCCGACTCCCGGCAGCACCACCCCGCAAGCCCCCCTTGCCTGGTCAGCCTCAGCCACCAGACGGGCATCGGCCCCGGCAGCCACAAGGGCCCTCTGAGCAGAGCGGATATTGCCTATGCCATAGTCGAGCACCGCGACGAAGGGCTTGGCTCTGCCGCTACGCGCCATTCAAGCCTCCCCCTGATTCCTGGTCGACGGACCTGGCAGGTCCGAGAGCCTCAGCCAAGGCTCCCCTTCGTGGATGGGACCGAGTGCCCGACCACGCACGCTGCCTCCCGGATGGCCAACCCCATGGCCTTGAAGGCAGCCTCGAGGATGTGGTGGGGACTGCGCCCTCGCCTGGATTCCACATGAACAGTCAACCCGGCCCCAACTACGGCAGCGGCCCAGAAGTCCTCGGCTAGGTGGGGGTCGAAGGCGGGGGTGCCGAGAGCCGACGCGGACTCCGGCAACCTGACCGCCCAGTGGAGAAAGGGCCTGCCCGACAAGTCCAAGGCGACCTCCACCAGGGCCTCGTCCAAGGGAACAGAGCAGCTCCAGAAGCGCCTGATGCCACGTCGCTCCCCGAGAGCTGCCCCAAGAGCCCTCCCGAAGGCGATGCCCACGTCTTCTACCGTGTGGTGGGCGTCTACGACCAAGTCGCCGCTTGCCTCGACCCAGAGGTCCATACGGCCGTGCTTGGCCAACTGGCACAACATATGATCGAAGAAGGGGAGTCCGCTGTTTACTTCGTGGTAACCGGTCCCGTCCAGATCCAATCGAACCTTGACAGAGGTCTCAAGGGTCTTGCGGCCTATTGTCGCGCTTCGGACGGCGGTTTCATCAGAGTCAGACACTCCAGGCAATCGTATTCGAAAGCTTTCTGGCCAAGGAACGAAGAGGGGCAACTATGGCGGTCTTGGCATCGGATCTGGCCTCGGCGGCACAGGCACTTGAAGACGTTGCTCTCAGGGTCGGGAAGGCAGCCTCCGATCAAGAGGCAGCCCGCAGGGAGGACCTAGCTCAGGAACTCTACGAACTCGAGGCGGTATTGGTGCGATCCGCTCGCCGGCTGCGGCGGGTGGTGGACTCCATCTCCTGAGGCAAAGCAGAGGGGCAAAGGTGGGCGAGGACGCAAGAGCCACACCTGGGCGAGCGAGCACGACAGATTTTCCGGCCGTGGAGGATCATGCGGAGCGATAAAGCCCCCCACTCGCTGGGCGGATAGAGCTTGACCAGTTCGGCTTCGATCGAGTCGGCGTCCTTGCCGGACGCCAGGCCGAGCCTTTTCGAGACCCTGGCCACATGAGTGTCAACTGGCAGGCCCGGGATGCCGAAGGCCACGCTCAGAACCACATTGGCGGTCTTGCGACCCACGCCCGGCAGCTTGGTCAGCTCCTCCAGGCTTGCCGGCACCTCGCCGCCGTATTGCTCTGCCAGCGCTCGGGCAGCGGCCTGGAGGTTGCGGGCCTTCATCCGGAAAAAGCCCGTCGGGCGAATCATCTCCTCCAAGCGCCCAAGGGGCGCCGCGGCCAACGCCTCTGGGTCCGGATACTCGCTGAAGAGAGCCGGGGTTACCTCGTTCACCCGCTCATCTGTACACTGAGCCGAAAGCACCGTGGCCACGAGGAGCTCGAATGGATTGGAATGCCTGAGAGCGCAGAGGCTCTTGGCCTCTCCTGGATACTCTTCGGCCAAAAGCTCCCCAATTCGGCGTGCCCGCTCGCGAAGCTCCGCCTCGTCTTCTAGGCGACGGCTCCCAATTCCTCCTAAAAGGCTTCCTTCAGCCACGCAAAGCCCGAGCTTCTATAGCCTTAGCCTCGTGCCGCCCCCAGAGCCGACCGGGACATCACGGTCAGCCTGCTTGGCGGTCGCGGCGGCCCGAACCGCCTTCCGTTTGAGACCCCACCAAGTGACCAGCGCCAACGCCTCGACAATCGTGCGCATGCTCATCTTGGAAGAGCCAGCTCGGCGATCCACGAAACAGATCGGCACCTCTTCGACCACGAGACCCGCCAGCACCGCCCGGTAGGCCATCTCGATCTGGAATCCATATCCGCTGGCCTTAATCGAGCCCAGATCCAGATGCTCAAGGAGACGGCGAGAATATACGCGATACCCAGAGGTGAGGTCTGCCACCCTGACGCCGAGCATCTTGGCCGAATAGAGATTCCCTCCCCGAGAAAGCATCCTTCGCCAAAAGCTCCATTGTGAAATGCTCCCCCCAGGGACGTAACGAGATCCGATGACGAGGTCGGCCCCTCGCTCCGCGGCCTCCAAGAGCTCGGGAAGACCAGCTGGGTCATGCGAGAAGTCCGCATCCATTGATACGACGGCATCGTAGCCATGCTCCAAGGCCCAAGAGAGGCCCGCCACATAGGCCGAACCTAGACCCTGCTTTCCGGGCCTTCCATATATGTAGATGCGGCCCAGCTCATCTGCCACCCGCCTCGCTATCTGGGCAGTGCCGTCGGGACTCGAGTCGTCTACCACCAGCACGTCTGTGGCTGGTACTACCGCGCGAAGCCCCCTGAGGAGTGCCTCGATATTGTCGGCCTCACAGTAAGTGGGCACGATCACCAAGGAGTGCATTGCGCCCATAATATGCAGGCCGAGCCCCTCTGGCGGGGCGTCAAGGCCCGCGTTGCAGCCGAGCCGGACGGCTCAGATGGCCACTTGCGACTCGAACCGGCTGTCTGTTCCGCCACGTCTCTTGGTGGTTGAGTACTGATCCGAACGGCCTTGCCAGAGGGCCACTAGGAAAAGCCGCAACAGCCAACGGCCTCTGGCCAGGCCAAATCGGCCCTCCAAGCTGGCCAGTCTGCCAACTTGCAAATGACGAAAGCCAGTTCCCACTCAGCAATAGGGCCTTGGGGCATGAAGGGCCCCGTCAGCGCCAAAGCGCCTCAAGCAGCCCGCCCGAGGTGCTCGCTCAAGGTAAGCGTCGTCAAGCCCCTAGCTTGGAGCCCCGCCGCCAACGCCTCGAGACAGCCGAGTGTCGCCCGCCAAGACCCTGGCGCAGAGGTGGCATCTGTGTCGTGGAGGAGGAGCGTCGCGCCCCCAACGAGCCCTCTTTCCAGGTCGGCATAGATACTTTCAGGCGTAGCCTCGGCCCTCCAATCCCTCCCCCAGACGGACCAGAGCACCACGTCCACCCCAACCCGGCGCGCCCCCCAGATGGTTGCACCACCCAAGGCCCCATACGGCGGCCGGTGCCAGCGAGGAGCAATCCCAGTCGCGAGATGGATCGCCTCCTGGGCAGCCCTTAGGTCGGCCTCGACTTCCCTGGCAGAGCGAAGCAAATGGGAGCGGTGCAGGTAGCCGTGCGAAGCCACCTCGTGTCCTGCAGCTGCCACCTCCTCTGCCAAGGAGGCATACGCGTCCACCAAGGACCCCAACATGAAAAACGTGGCTCTAAGTCCGAGGCGGTCGAGCGCCTTGAGAATCTTCGGAGTCGACTCGGGATGTGGACCGTCGTCGAAGCTGAGAGCGACCGATCCCTTCTGGCCAATGCCGCACAGGCGGGGCCAGAGACGCATCCTCAGCGGCCCCAACGCCACCACCCCAGGACCGAAGTGGGCTCCAGCACCCACCGCCCCAATCGCCAGCGCGCCAATCCAGGCGCTGCGCACCGTCAGCTCACCTCGGGCACGCCCGCGATGGCCAGCCGTTCGCCCTGAGCCTTGGCAAGGATGGCCTCGAGCCTCGCCAAGGCCTCCGGGCCAGAGTCCCGTTCTAGGTCGACCACATAGACGATGCCCTTTTTCAGCCGAGGCAAGGGGCCGGTCGGACCTAGAGCCACCGCTCCTTCCAGCACCTCCAAATGCTCCAGCCTGCTAAAAGCGTAATCCACCAAGCTCGGAGATCCCTTGAGAATGGCAAGTGGCACCGGAAAGCCAAGGACGTGGCGAAGGGCACGCACAGCCAGCGGCAAGGTGCTCTCTCCAAGGAGGTGAAGGTCGCCTTCGTCACCCCAGCCGCCGTTGGCCAAGGGCACACCCGCAAAGGCCAGCTCACGAACGGCCTGGGGATTGACCTCGGCCAACCTGCCGTAGACGACCGCGGTGATGCCCTTCGCGGCTAGGAGGCCAACCAGTGCCTGGTCCGATATGTCCTTGGGACCGACCCTCACCGCCACATAGGCCTGGGGGGATGGCAGCACCTTCACACCCGAAAAGGAGCCCGCAATCGCAGCCCCAGCTCCAATGTTTACCCCAACCCACAAGGTGAGCAGCCCGGCGATGCCGATTGCGGCCCGCCGAAGCGGGACAGGAAGAAGCAGCTGCCTTCGCCTTTTCACAACGACACCTACTGGCGCGCCGAGACGGCGGGCAACGTCGAGTACCTCTTCGGCCGCGTCGCCTGCGAACATGGCGGAGTTAAGCCTCCGAACCTCCTTCCGCCTTGCCATCGCCAGATCCAGCTCGGCCAGGAGGCGCTGGTCCTCTCTCACAAAGGGGGCCACCCCAGCCGCCTCCATCGCCAAAGCATTTTCCCTGCCGTGGCCAGGGATAGGCCTGTAGGTGACCACCGGCAAGCCCACGGCAAATGCCTCCATGGAGGTGAGCCCCCCGGCGTTTTGCACCAATACGTCGGCGGCGCGCATGTAGAGGGGCATCTCGTCGGTCCATCCGACCGCCCGTCCCCCGCCCAGCCCGGCCAGCTTGCGCTGAAGCTTGGCGTTGTTGCCGCAGATGGCGACGGGGTACCACTGGCCGCTTCGAACGAGCAGTCGCCAGGCAACCTCCAAGTCACCCACGCCCCAAGACCCAGCGACGAGGAGGGCAACCTTTGCGTCCGAGGGGATTTTGAGCCTCTGGCGGGCCTCCTCCCGGCTGAGGGGCAGCTTCCGAAACGCTTCGGCCACCAGTGGCCCCGTCACCACCACCTCTCCCCCCGTCGATGCGGCCACTGCCCGCGCCGAACTCTCATGCACGCAGAGATGGAGGTCAACTCCCTTGTGCACCCAGAGGGGGTGAATCGCGAAGTCCGTTACGAAAGTTATGACAGGGGAGTCGAGCTTGCCCTTCTCCCGAAGCCTCCCCAACACGACCGAGGCCAACGGGTAGGTGGACACCACGACAGTGGCTCCCATCTCCTCGGCCCAGCGTTTGATGCGCCGCCCAAAGGCGAGAGCCAGCAAGGACACAATGGGGCCGACCAAGAGCGGCAGGACGAACCATATCCGATAGGTCGCCTCGTAGGCCCAGGGTGTCCACCTGAGCCAGGCCTCATAGACCCACCTGATTGGATGGCCCGCCCAGGGAGCGGCATCCAGGAAGTCGACCTGGCGGGTCTCGGCCCCATTGGCCTCCAGCCTCCTGCGAAGCTCCTTCGCCGCGCCATCATGGCCGGCACCCATTCTTGCGGACACCACAAGCACCCGATCCCACACGGCCCCAACCTATCGTCATTGAAGCATGATCATCGGCACTGCACTGGCCGCGGCGATTTGTTATGCGATGGCCTCCGTGCTCCAGCATCGCGCGGCCAGAAGGGAGACCTCGCCGGCGATGCGGGCCCGGTTTCTCTTGGCACTCGCCTCCCGGCCCAGTTGGCTGCTAGGCATTGCCGCCGACCTCGGCGCCTTCGTTCTCCAGTTCCTGGCGCTACAACGGGGCTCCATCGTCTTTGTCCAACCTGTCCTGGCAAGCGGTCTGCTCTTCGCCCTGCCGGTCTCCGCCGCCCTCGAGCACAGGCGCCTGTCCCGCATGGACTGGATCGGGGCAGTCGCAGTAGTGGTAGGGCTGTCGATCTTCCTGGTCGAAGCGAACCCTGCCTCTGGCGAAAAGATCGCCTCACCGAGCGGCTGGTTCTTCGTCTCTGTAATTACCCTGGTGCCAGGCATAGTTCTTGCCGCAGCGGGGATCCTCACCGGCATAAAGCGCTTCCCGGGTCTGCTTGCCGCGGCCGCCGGATTCCTCTTCGGCATGGCAGCAGCCCTCACCAAGGCGAGCGCGGCCTTGTCCACTTCTGGGTTGCTGCACCTCTTCCGCTCCTGGGAGCTCTACGGCCTGGTGATAGTGGGCGTCGGGGCAACCCTCTGCGGACAGAGCGCCTTCTCGGCGGGCCCGCTTCACGCGTCCCTTCCATTGCAGTCCGCGATCGAACCCGTGATCAGCGTCATCGTCGGGGTGATCGGCTTCGGCGAGTCCCTGAGCGACACCTTCGGTGCTCTGAGCCTCCAGGTGACCGGGCTGGTCTTAGCGGCTGCAGGGCTCTGGATCCTTGGCAGGTCACCAGTGCTGGACGAGCCAGCTCCGCGGTGGCCTGGCAGTCTTTCTGCCAGCTAGAAAGGCTCCAGCCTGGTGGCGCTTATCAGCTGCACCAAGCCCCATGAGAGACTTCGAAGCCGAATGTCGCCAAACCCAGCGGCCCGCAACATCCCAAATAAATCCTCCCTCGAGGGAAGGTAGGCGAAGGAGGCACCAAGATACCGGTAGGACGCGTGCCGGCCCAATACGAAGCCGAGGGCCGGAACCACTAACCCAAACCAGATTCCATGCCCCATCCTGAAGAGGGGATTGCGAGGCACGTCTACCTCCAACAGCACCACGCGCCCCCCCGCCCGCAGCACCCTCGCAGCCTCTCGGAAAACTTGGGACAGATCCGCGAAGTTGCGCAAAGCAAATCCACAGACGACCCCGTCAATCGAGCCGGAGGCCACCGGAAGCGCTCCCGCATCTGCCTGAACTAGACCACCCCGCCTCCCACCAGCCCGGAGCATGGGAAACGACAGGTCGATGCCGACAGCCAAGCTCCCCAAAGTCTCGACCATGCGGCTGAGATCGCCGGTGCCACAGGCCAGATCTACGACCAGGGACCGCGGAGCCAAGCCAAGGGCCTCCACCGCAGCCCTCCTCCAGCCCTGGTCCAGGCCCAGACTGATAAGTCGGTTTCCCAGGTCATATCTCGGAGCCAAGTCGTCGAAGAGCTCCCTTACGAACTGGCGCTTGTTCTCGCCAGAAGGGAGAACACCGGAACTGGGGCGGACCGTCAAGGCTTTACTCGAAGAAGGTCGAAGCGTAGTCCCGGCTTTGCGGATGGACCAGGAGCGCGAGCAATGCCACATCAAACACCAAGTTGATCAGCACCCCCACTCCGCCGCCGGTCACCAGAGCCACAATCGTGGCAGCAGTGAGCACCGCAGCCACTCCAATCGCCACCTGGTAGCCACGCTTGGAGTCGTTGGCCAGGGCAAGGCCGCTATACGCGCTCGCCAAGAAGCCAAAGATCGATATCACCAGCGCCACTGCACCGCCCCCCAACAGGTCCACCAGATAGATCAACGCGTTCAGATAGAACAGACCCGTGGCCCCCTGGAGGGTTTGAGGATGGTCTGGATTGAACCACCTGCGAAACTGCATCCTCTCTCCTCCTTACAACGTAGCCCTGTTGATCGCTGCGCCGGCCGCGCCACATGCTGCGCAGCTGACCGCAGGCGGCTTCGGCCTCGAGCCCCCTCGTTCGGCGCACAGAGACCACCACGCCCGCCTCCTTGAGCTTCGAAGCGAAGCGCTCGACCGCAAAGCCAGACGAGGGCCTTCCATGCCAACCAGGGGTGGGGTTCAGAGGGATCAGGTTCACGTGCGCCTTCAGCGGCCGAGCAAAGGCTGCGAGTTCATTCGCGTCCCTTGAGCTGTCATTCACCCCAGCCATCAGCGCCCACTCCAAAGAGAGCCTCCGTTTGCCCCGGGCGACATAGTCTTGGCACGCCTCTGCCAAGCTCCGAAGCGGCCAGCGCTGGTTCATCGGCACCAGCTGCCCCCGCAGCTCATCGTTGGCCGCGTGCAGCGAGACCGCTAGGCGGACAGGTAGCGGCTCGGCTGCCAGGCGCCGTATGCCGGGCACAAGCCCAACCGTGGACACCGTAATATGACGAGGGGATATCCCAAACGCCTCGTGCAGCCTCACCACGGCTCCCCATACTCGCTCATAGTTCGCCAGGGGCTCTCCCATCCCCATAAAAACCACTTGACCGAGCCTTCTCCACCCAAGCGAAGCGGCGATGCGGCGTCCTTCCACCACTTGTTCAATGATCTCGCCAGTGGAGAGATGGCGACGGAAACCGCCCTGGCCGGTGGCGCAGAACACACATCCCATGGCACATCCAGCCTGGCTCGAGACGCAGATGGTGGTGCGGTTCGGATAGTGCATGAGGACGGCCTCGATTTGGTCGCCGTCTCGTAGACCAAATATCAGCTTTTGTGTCCAGCCGCCATCCGCTGCCACGACCGCCTCTAGCCTGAGAGCCTTCCTCAGGCTTTCCTCGAGGCCAAGCCTTTGGCGAAGGCGCCTTGGAAGGCTGGTCAGCTCTTCTGGGTCCAGGCCTCGATGGATCGCCTCCCACAGCTGGCCAACTCTATAGGATGGCTCTCCCCGAACGAGCTCTGCCATCTCTTGCTTGGTGAGGTCGAATCGGCTCTTGGCCAATCCTGCCACCTAATCGACGCTACCTGCTTGGCGTCTGGAGCCGACCAGCCGTCGCGGACAAGATTCGTCCCTACAAGTAGGATCTGGGGTGGCATCTGGTCCTGGCTCGAAGCTCGCCCAGGAAAGCAGAGTTGCGGTGGACAAAGAGGGCGATCGTGGGTAGGACTTTGAGGTTCGGGCCGCCCCGACAGCCGGCTTCTGCCAAACCCGGCCTAACTCGGAGCCAAAGACGGAATCGAAAGCGACAAAACCTGACCCATCCGGCCTCGGCGAGGCGATCGCAAACCCGAGGGCCGGACCCGAAGCGGAGGGGAGATGACTGACCCGCCATTCGCTTTGACCGAAGACCCCCAGCCAGCTCGAGACGGATCCGACGAGCTCCCAGAGCACCACCATCGCAACATACAAAGTGGAGGCGCCCGCGCTGCCGTTTTTGGACTAAGCGATGGTCTGGTCACCAACGTGGCCTTGATACTGGGTGTGGCAGGAGCTCATGCCTCGGTCGGCATGATCCGCCTGGCTGGCGTGACAGGCTTAGTGAGCGGCATGTTTTCCATGGCCACAGGGGAGTATCTCTCTATGAGGGCCCAGCGGGAGCTCCTCGAGCGAGAGCTCGAGGTGGAACGACGAGAGATTCACCGCCATCCCCATGCTGAGCACCGGGAACTCACCCGCATCTACCAGGCAAGAGGCCTAGATCCCGAGCTGGCCAGCCAGCTCGCCCAAGCAATGATGGCCGATCCCGAGATCGCGCTCGAGACCCACGCCCGGGAGGAGCTGGGCCTCGATCCCTCCATGCTCGGCTCTCCCATTCTCGCGGCCGTCTCTTCGCTCATCTCCTTCGGCCTCGGGGCGCTATTGCCCCTGCTCCCCTGGTTCTTCGCTGCGACTCACTCCCTGAGCGCCGTGATCGCCTCGGTGGCAATCGGTATCGCCTCCTCCATCGGCCTCGGGCTGGCCCTCGGGATCCTAAGTGGGCGAAGTCCTCTACGTTCCGCGGCGCGCCAGCTCTTTTTGACCGCGCTATCAGCCGCAATAACCACCGGAATCGGCCACCTCGTCGGGCTCAGCGTCCACGGCGCCTAGAGGTGGCCGCAGCAGGCTTTATGTCGGCGACGAAGGCCTTGTCCACGTGGTCCAGCTCGAAGCCAACTGAGCGATAGAGCGCAATC
>OGCG01001255.1_pt1 | contig 12887 bp, 17 predicted proteins | sample 1570061 | NCBI WGS metagenome assembly OGCG01 (sample SAMN06268698, study PRJEB24515) | hot springs metagenome | isolation source: Joseph's Coat, Yellowstone National Park, Washington, USA | place: USA:Joseph's Coat, Yellowstone National Park, Washington, USA
GTGTTCGCTGGGGCCAACATAGCGGGCTATTATGTGTACAACATGACCCTGGGAGTGTTCTACAACAACACGGCCATTTACCTCCCAGCCGTGCCCAGCACCCTCAAGGCCACTGTGCCGTGGGGCACCAGCCCACTGGCAAACAGCTCAGCCACCTACTACTGGCTGAGCACCTGGGTCACCTACAGTGACGGGGCACCTGCTAACGCCACAGTGCTGGTCTACAGTGGCAACAAGCTGATAAGGCAGGTGAACGCATACGGCACTGCCTACCTTGCCCTGCCCAAGGGCACTTACCTTGTCTCTGCCAAGGTGTACTACCCACTGAACGCAAGCAAGGGCAGTGTGACGCTCAGCAATGTGACCGTGAACCTTACCTCAAACACCCTTGTAAGGCTCAGCACGCCAGCCTGGGAGCTACCCTTCTACTCAAACGCACTGGCAATAGTAGGTGTGGCAGGCCCTGCTAACGCAGTTGCTGGTGCTGGCTTCACCCTGCCACTGAGGGCCTACGTCTATGCCCTGTCTATCCCAAGTGCTAACCTGACCTATTCCAGTGCCTTTGGGACTGGCACAACAGGGTACAGCCCAGCTAACGGCACTAGTGTGCTACCAGTGGAGGTGCCACTGGCACCAGCTAACGGCACTTACCTCATTAAGCTACAGTTCACAGGCTACCAGAACTCCACGGCCCTCAACACCACCTACCTTGTTGCGTACTACAAGGTGGTGCTTAGGGAGGTGCTCTACCTCTACGGCCTTGTCTACTGGCACGTGGTGCACCAGGCACACCCACCCTACCTACTGCCAGGTGACACAGTAGCCGTAGATGTTGCCTATTATGGCCCAGCCGTATCAGTGCCCGTGGGACTCAGCCTTGGCCTGACCACGCTAGACCTGAGCCACTACCCACAGGTGTTCACAAGGGCAATAACCACCTTCACCAAGCAGTTCACAATAGAGGCTAACAGCACCTACTGGGTCAATAGCACTGTGACAGTGCCGTTTGCACCTTACATGGTCATAACGGCCAGCTACAACTCCAGCAGTCCATACGTGGTTCCGTGGTTCACCAATGTTACAGTGCCAATAGACCCAGTTGCTAACGTCAGCCTACAAACAGTGTTTGGCTCACTGCTGTCAGGCAAGGCCGTGCCAGTCACGCTAAAGGTTATGTCTAACGTGCTCCCCTCACAGTCACACTATGCGTTCATTAACATCTATGACAACACCACGGGCAAGTACGTGCTTACCCTGCTTACTCAGCTCCAGCCCGTAATGTACATAACCAAGTACGTCACTTTAGAGAACACAAAGATACTTGGCGTGATACCAGAGCCAGCAGAGTACCACACCCTGACCCTTATGCTGACAGGCGTGAGTATACCCTATGAGTCAGCCCTGAGGGTGCTGGTGGTCTCTAACAGCTTCCTGATATTCTTCCTGATATTCCTGGCTATCCTGATACTGGTAGCAGTGGCCACTGGTGCAGTCTCAGGTGCCACCCACGCCATCTACAATGTTGCCCACAGGTACGTTAGGAGGGCCTCAGGTGACAGCCCAAGGAGGTACGTCAGGGAGGTAAGAGGGCAGGGCTGGGGTGGCCACTACGTTAGGAGGGCAGGGGAGGACAGGGACAGGAAGCGTTACGTACGCAAAGAGTAAGACATAGCTCCCTTTGCTAAGATTTTTAAGACTAGATATTTTTAGTTTGATAGGGTAAGGGGCTATGTCTATGCAATCAATGGTCTCAGGAAACCTCAAAACGCCAGGGTACGTTGTGGCCTTCTTTGGCCTACTAGACGCAATCCTGCCGTTTATAATGGGCACCACCTCTAATGCTGTTGTGCTGACATTTGGTGTGCTGGTACTCCTTGGCGGCCTTGCCATGACAACAATGTCAAAGTGGGGCTACCTGCTTGCGTTCATAGCTGACACTGGCCTGCTGGTCTACAGCTTTGCAGTGGTCTACAATGTTGTGGAGCTCCTGCTCTCCCTGATACTCCTGCTCTACCTGATATATGTGGCCAAGAACTACGGCTTTGCTAAGAGGGTCTTCCAGCCTAAGGAGCCTCACTACATAAGTGACACTGAGAGAGTCCACAAGCACTACGTGGAGGACTGAAGACCTGGCTCATTAGTCTTTATTTTTTAAATCTGACCATCTTTTTAAGACTGGGCTTATAGATTTACCCAAGGGGTACCATGCTTACCAAGCAAGCTAGGAAGCTGATAGGGGCTGTCATAGCTGTTGTCCTTATCCTGCTAGTCCTAACGCCCTTCCTGCCAATAAAGGCACAGTCCACCACCACGCTCCCAAGTTCCTCAAGTTCCTCAGGCGTGGTGGAGTCAAAGAACTGGACAACCCTGCCTAAGCTGGCAAATGGCCTTATCATAGCAAATGACTCAGGTGTTCTCATAACGCTCAACAACTCACAGTCAATTGCCACACCAGCACCATTTGACCAGTTTATTAATATAACTAAGCAACAGGTAGAGCAAGCCCTGGGCACTACTGCTGGCTCAGCCCTGTGGAGCCAGGCTGAGGCTGGCCACTTCCTTAACACCTTGTTCCTGCTTAACGGCCAGCCCCTCTACGCCTGGGTTCAGAACTACACAGCCAATTGGGTGGCCCTCTGGGTCAAACTGCCTAACAGTATCCCAGCCAAGGGGCTTGTGAGCATATCAATGGAAGTCACAACCAGTAACCAGTACCCTTACACTGGGGTCTACTCAGCCGTTTACAGTGGTTATGATAATGGTAAAGATGTGTTTGCCCAGTACGGCTACTTTAATGATACTTTACCCAGTGGGTGGACTGCTGAGGACTGGCACGGCTCTTTCACGCCCACACCTACAACAAGTGGGCTGGAGCTGTTAAATGACGCAACATATTCAGGAACTTATATTAATGCAACTTTGCCAAACACTGACAACTACACAATAATTGTGAATTGGTGGTACAAAGGTGATGCTGACGGGCTTATTCAGGAACTTTATGGTAACCCGTCAAGCCTTGAAAACATAACGTCAATTACAAGTTATGGTGGTGCCACACCATATGCTAAGGGTGGCACTGCGGCACAAAACGAGTTTTATGAGGGTTATGCATATATAGTGGACTCCAGCACCACATATGATACTACCACCTTTGAGGGGCAGGGCACCTACTACGTGACCACGTACTTTGGTGTGCAGGGGAACACCCAATACTATGGGTACGCCACTGGCACTTCACCCTTCCAAATAAATCTACCAAAGAGCTTTAGCACGTTCAGTTTGACAACTGCCAGTACAAGCCCAACAGTGTTCATAGGTGCTGGTGATGGTGGTTATTCCTCTTACATTTATGTTGATACCGTGATAGTGATACCTACGCCACCTAACAATGTAATGCCATCTGTAAAGGCTGTGTCAGCTGTCCCTGGGCAGTACATAGCCTGGGGTTACAAGCCCTTAGGGAACACCCTCAACATAACAGTACAGGTGAAGAACTACACAGTTAGCCCTGGCACCTACCCTGGCATTGTGCTCTACTCAACTAACATGGGCAACTACACAAGTGACAATATGACTAGCGGTTTCAATGCCCTCACAGTGTCATTTACTGGTGCTGTGGCCTACCACTCACCTGACTCAAAGACCTATGTCTTCCTGAACACCTCAGCCTTCCCAAAGCCCACACAGCCGTTCAACCTCACTGTTACCCTTGTGAGAGACGCATTTGGTGGCACCACTATTTACAAGATTTATATAAATAAAACTGGCTACATGTTGAACATAACCACGCCACTCCAGTGGAACCAGATAGGGTTTGTAGGCCTAAGGGCTGACCCTGCTAGCTCTTTTACTTCCACTGAGCCAGTTGTTACGGCCTCTAACACAACACTGGGTGTTGAGGTCACCACTACCACAGCAACAACTACAACAACTACAACAAGCACCTTGACTTCTACCGTCACAACAACTACTACAGTGACCTCTACACTCACAGCAACTGTGGGGAGTGCCACCACTGTAACTGTAACTGTAACAAAGTCTATTTTGGCGGCTAGCGTTTTCCCAAACGCAGTGTACGCATTCATAGTTGTAGCGGTTATTTTAATAGCAGTGTCAGCTGGCCTTACAGCCAGCAGGAGCACAGCACATAGTGACAAACGCAAGTACGTGAAGGGTGCCTAAGCTTTAAACATCTTTTTAAGACTGGGCTTTTAGCTTTTTCTAGAGGGACAGAGAAATATGTCTATGAAAAAGGTTATTGCGGCACTTGTCATAGTGCTGGCAGTCCTAGCAGTGGCAGTGCCTATGGCCGCAGTGCTCAGGCCAGCAAAGGCCGCAAGCACTGTTACCGTGACCCTTAAGGTTATCCCAGGCATAAAATACACCTACGCACCTAATGGTGACTCCTACAACACCTCACAGGGCTCCCTGTCACTGGCAGGTGCCAAGCTCTTTGTGCAGGTGGAGTACACTAACGGCACTGTGATTTCTAGCCAGATGGTCACAGTCAATAAGAGCGGCTACATAACTGTGGCAGTGCCCAGTGGCACTGCCGTGGACATACTCATTAACGTGGCAGGCTTAGGTGGTGTTGATATCCCAGTGTCAGCAATCTATGACGCCACCTTTACAGCTAACACTGTCAGTAACGTCAGTGTCTCAATGAACGTGATACCAATAAAGCTGGTGCTGAGTAACGGCACCCCAGTAACAGTGCTTATGGCCACTGCCTGGACATACAACCAAACAGGTGCTGTGGTCACTGACCCAGCTATGGTGAATAATGTAACAGGTGTTGCTAATGAGATAATTCCCTACTACCTTGACAAGCTCTTTTACAACAGCCCCATTAACCCACTGTGGCCTAACTACCTCTTTGGGTTTATGGAGCTTGGCCCAAGCTACTACACCACCTTTAGTTATTGGGCACTGGGCAAGGAGGTGACGGTAACAGCCTACGGCACTAAGGGAGCCACAAAGTCCACAACACCAGCAGGTGGGGCCATTGCCTTCCTTAACGGGACTAACTACCTCCTAGGCTTCTGGGTTCACTCTGCTGGCTACGTGGGCTACAACACCACACTGCCCAAGCCCACGTGGTACCTGCTTTACACCCAGGCTGACCCAGCTAACGACACCACCAGCTGGCTCTTTGTGCCTGTGAACGCAAGCACTGGCTGGGCACTCTTTGTGCCGTGGCTTAACCTCTCAGTTAGCTACGGCTACAGGTTTGCCTACCTGCTTGCCACTACCGTGAACCAAACGCCATACACCTTTGTCTTCCACAGCCTCACTGGAAGCGGCTACATAAAGGCCACGCCACTGACCTTTGGCACCACAGGGATTACCTCACTTCCATTCAACAAGACCCTAACGGCAGTTATGACGGGGTCAAACGCAGGGGCCTTTAACGGCACTAACATGATACCACTGGAGCTGATAGGGGTATCACCATTTGCCTATGCCAATATCTCTAAGACAGGGGTGTTCTACACCAATATGACAAACGGCTGGGCACCAATAATACCTACGGCTAACCCATGGCCGTTCAGCTACGGCAAGAAGATAGTGATAAACGGCAAGGTGTACGCCCTTGCCATAAACGCCACCTCCACTGGCTACCTGTACCCCACTGGGAAGTTCACGGCTTCACCCACACTTTACGCCTACGGCACCCAGATATTCTACACACCCTACAAGCTCTCTAACAGCACCTCCAGCACTGCCTACGTGGTCATAAAGGGCAAGGTCACCACGCTCTACGGCAACTACACAGTGCCCAATGGGACTGTTGAGATAGTGGTAAACAATGGTGCCACTAACGTCTACACTGTCAATGTCTCAGTAAAGAGTGGTGCGTTCAGTAGCCCAGCACTGTCACTGTCACCCACAACTAACTACACCTACAAGCTCTACTACTACAATGCCTCCACTGAGGTGCTGTCCTCAAACACAAGCGGCACTAACGTGGAGTTCTCAGGCACTCCCTCAGGCTTCACCACACTGACCGTGGCCAGCACAAGCACAACAACTACAACAACTAGCCCCAGCACACCTACAAGCGTATCAATCAACCCGCTCTATGTGGCACTGGGCCTGATATTCCTGGTAATAATAGTAGTGGCAGTAGTTGCCGCAACTCGTGGTGCCAAGCACGCAATAGAGGGAAGCACAAGGAGATACGTTAAAGAGGACAGGGGAGACTATGTAACAGGGAGCTAACCCCTACCCCTACCTCCCTTTTCTTTTTTACATAGGTACACTTCCTCCAGGCTGTCTCTGCTGGTGAAGACCTTAGTACAGCCGTGCTCCCTCAGCTGGTCACTAAGGGCACTGTAACAAGGGGCAAACTTGTGGACAGCCACCAGGGAGGCCTCATACTGGAAGAATAGGGAGGGCTCTGCGTTACACTCACACCCCTCACAGTCCACCTTAAGGATATCCCCAGGCACTGGGCTCCCGTTCCAGAGCCCGTGCCACTCAATGCCCTTCACCTGTAGCTTTGGCTCCAGAGTGTCAAAGGCTATCACCTTCCTTGCCCCTCTAGCTAAGAAGTACAGGCTAGTGGAGCCCCAGTCAGCTCCTATGTCCACCACTACCTTGCCCTTCACGTCAATGTTGTAGCCCTCTAAGGCCTCCTCAAAGTAGCCAGCAAACACCTTAGCGTCAATGGCGTTAAGCTTGGTAAGTAGCCACCTCCTAAACCTGTAGTACCTTGCCTTTACCCTCCTAGGGATAACCCTCAAAAGAAGCACCTCTAAGGCAGTTCCCTAAGCAAGTCCTGGGCTGTCTTTGTCTCTGTGTAGTGTAAGATGCTCTCCAGTGAGCTGTGGCCTGTTATTTTGGCAACCACTGAGGGGCTGACCCCTTTTTTCAACATGTAAGTGATAAAGGCGTACCTTAGGCTATGGGTGTTAAAGCCAAAGGCCCTTCTACAGTACACCTTGACGGCATCTTTTGGCTTTTCAGTGCCTGACACCCAGGCACAGGCTTGCTCTAAGAGCACCTTCCCAGTGCCCTTCCTCAGTTGCTCTGGCAACACCATAATACGTTGGTCTTTAGCATCTTTGTGTTTCTCCACCCTTACAAGCACCTCAGTCCTTCCTGTGCTACAGAACTCCCGCAGAGCCTCCACGGCCTCCCCTACTCTGGAGCCGTTCCTTAGTTGAATTAGGAGCACCACATCTTGGGGTTTCTTTGTCTTATTAAGGTGTGATAGAATCTTTTGATAGGTATCAATAAAATCTAACCCAGAATCCCACCCACGTCTAAGCCCCTCTAACTCATTTTCAAAGAGCCCACTCTCAAACCCCTTCTGCCTGGCCACTCCCCTGACCCGTGACACCTTTTGTAAAGAGGTACTTTAAAAGGTAACGGCAGTTTATGACTTTAGGGCAAGGCCCTGTGTTACCGTTTCAGGTAACAGGAACATCTAACTAGCAGAATAACAAACATAAATAAATCTTATATTGCAACCCCACTAACAGAATACACTAAGTAAGTAATCTAATAAAACCAGTTTGTAACTACAAACGGCAGGGGCCTGGCCCTGGTGTACTATAGCTAACTGGCTCCCCAGTTTCTGGGTTTCTGCCCCAGCAGGGCATATTACAGTGCCCATTATTTTATGGTCAGTCAGAGGTGCTCCCAAGGTCTCCCAAGGTGGCACTAAGAGCACTGGTACATAGCTGGGGCCAGGCACTCCCAGCCCCTCCCAGTGCTAGGACAACCCTGAGCTACTCCAGCACGTTACTGGGGCTGTCTCCCAGTTTCTGGGCCCTCCCAAGGAGGGGTAAGGCTTTAATACTGTCTACAGAGTATACACAGGCAGGGTGGCTGGAGTGGAGTCCATGGACTATGTAGTGGAGTTTGACGGGCCTGTGAAGTGTGAGGTGTCAGAAGGCTACGTGCTCAGGGTCTACGGCACTGATTTCATTCAGTCCTTCTTTAGAGGCACCCGCACTGTGCTGGAGCTCTGGGCCAGGCCATTGAAGACCTCAGTGCTCCTTAACCTTGACTATGTGGACTACAGGCTTTACCCTGGCTACATAGAGTTCTACCTGGACAGGTTCCCTGTGAAGCTGGAGAGAAAAGCTTCCTGCTGGGCCACAGTGAGGATAGACTTTTAGTCCTCAGCCTTCCTCACGTAGTGCTTCCTCCCCTTTTCTTCCTCCACGCTCCTAACGTACCTTCTTGCCACAGGCCTAACGGCCCTCACGGGCCTGACAGCCCTTGGGAAGGCAAGGCCAGATGCAAAGCCCAGCAGTGTGCCAAAGGAGAACACTGACTCAGGCGTTATGTTGCCACTGAGCACTGTGAGGCCGCTCAATATGAACCGCACCACAGCCCAGAGTGTCTCCCCTATGGCCTGTAGGATATTGGTGAAGTTGAGGGCTGAGGTGTTGAGGTAGCCAAAGTAGATAGCCACGCCAATGAATATCAGCAGTAGGATAACAAGCCCCACGCTACGCTTAGACAGCACACCCAGGGCTACGCCCAGGATTAGGCCTCCCACAAATATCAGCACGTCAAAGAGCGTTATTACCGTACACTCCACCAGTTACATTTATTCCTCTCATTCTTAAAAAGCTTTGAATTTGTGCCAGTGCCGTTATTGGGTCAATCTCCACCTTAAGGTACTTCCTGTTGTACTCTGCCACCTTCTTGGCAATATCATATGGGAAGCCCTTGGCCTGGAGCACCTCACAATAGGTTAGCGGCCTGGGAAGCCACCAGTGAACTGCCCTTCCAGAAAAAGAGGGGATAAGGATTGAGTCCCTGCTAAGCAGGAAGTCCCTGTAGCTTACCCCAGGCAGGAGCCTGCTGTACTCTGGGCTGGTGTTGAGCTCTAAGTCCTCAGGGCTACATGGGAAGGGAGGGTGTAGAAAAAGTGCGTGGGGCACTGGGTCAGTGAGCACTGGGATATTAGAGCTTGCCACCTGGAAGATGTAGGCTGTGTGCTCAGTTCTCACAATGTAACCACCATTTTTGCCACGGGTAAGTATTAGGTCAAACCCTGGGGCAGGCTCAGTTGCCACGTTAATCCTAAGGGCACTGGTACAGCCCTCAGCCTCCCCAAAGATTCTGGTAAGCAGGGAGTAGGAGGGGTAGTTCACCTCCAGCCCAAGCATCTTGGCCCCTACGTAGTACGCTATGGCATTGGGGCTGTCAGGTGTCAGTATGTTTACGCAGGCATTAGCAACTGGTGGTGGTTCCTCCACAGAGTCACTTGGCACCCTGAGGGTGTCAAACAGCTTCTTTGCATTAAAGTCATATACTAGAGGGTCTCTTATCACGTGCTTCCTGGCGTACCTCCTAAAGGCAGTGTTAATGGCCTCCAGGTAGTCACCAATTTCAAGGGCAGTGGCGTCAATCTCTGCCTGGAGGTAGGCTATTGTAGATGGTGACCTTTTCCACACATGGAAAAGGGACTTAGATAGCCACCTGGCCTTCTTAAGTTCAATGTCTTCAAATATGTACACTAGACAGCCCTACCTGTCTATGCTTTCTACCAGGCTAATAATGTTTTCTAGCTTTGCAAGAAACTCTTTATCTGAGTTCCAGCCCCTTATCACTATCTCTTTGTTTTTGAACACACCCCACCTTATCCTTATGACAGGGTACAGGTTAAGGCCAAGCTGTGACATTGCCCCAAGCACCTCCTTTGCCTCACTGCTTACTTTGATACCGTGCTTTTCAGGTGCCTCAGGGGTGTAGAGGTGTTGAGTTATTGGCTCAGTGCCCCAGGCAGAGGCAACTGACTTGGTGGCATAGTAACGCACTGTGAAGGCCACGTTATGCCTGTTTGCCAGCTCCCTGAGGTACCTCTTTGCCATCTCGCAGAGGGGACAGTTAGGGTCAGCTTCCTCCACTATCTCTATCATTTTCTCCTTGCCCTCTCTGCCAGCTTTTCTATGTAATCATAAAAGCGTTCAGATGGCACCTCACTCACTTCCTCAGAGCTGAGGAAGACCCTAAAGCCCTGGCTCTGTATTGGTCTCACATCTTGCCACTGCTTAAGCCCTATTCCATCTACCAGGGGCACCATAAGCCTGGGCACCTTGGTGCCCTTCTTGAAACCCACAAGGTCAAAGCCACTGACTGCGTACTCCCCTGGCACAGGCTCTGGGGCTGGAGGGGTAGGAGGTGGTGCCCTGTGAACAAGGTTGTAAAGGTAGATGCTGAGCCTTGTGAACGCCTCAGTGACATAATAGATTTCAGTAAACATTAGCTTGTCACCCCACCACTGTGCCCTGTTGAGGGGCTGGCCTTAAGCACTATGTTATAAATTTCTTCCTCCTTGGCTAAGGCCTGGAGCACGTCAATGAGCCTGAGGATTTCAGCCCTTGCCCTGTGGTAGTGCTTTAGCCTTATGAGCGTCACAAGGTTCTTCTTAACCTCCCCTATGGCGTTTTCATATGCCACAAGCCTGTCCCTCAGGAAGGCCTCAGCTGGCTTCACCTCAATAAGGTGGACAATAAAGTGGTTCACGTCATTCATTATGCCGTAGAGCTCCCTCAGTGCGTTATCCGTGCTGGTCTTTTCTATTAGTGAATAAAGGCTCCAGAGCCTTGTTATTATGTTGTCCACACTAAGACTTTTCTGCTGTACGCTTGCCACCCTCAGCCTCCCCTCCACCACCCTCTTTTTCAGTGGGTGCTGGGGCCTGCGGCAGTTCTCCCATGGTCTTTGCCACAGTCTTTATTTCCTCCACTATGCTTGCCATCTTGTCATTTATCTGTGCTATCAGTGCGTCATAGTTATCACTCTCCCTGTTAAGCTGTTTAATCTCATTACGCAGGGTGTCAAGGCTAACCTGCAGGTCTAACAGCTCCTGTGCGTACTTGGCCACCCTCTGCGTCAGCTCACTGTAGAGCTCCTGGTACTTTGACACCCTGGCGTTAAGCTCATTAACCATGCCCTTGTACTCCAGTACCGCTTGCTCATACTCATAGGCAGTTCTCGCAAGCCTGTCAAGGTCACCCTGGAGCTGTGCTATCTTGTTCACTGCCTCCAGTGGTGCCAGCTGATTGCCCATAAGGCCATGTGGGTCAAGTATTAACACAGTGCTCCTGCCCTCTGTGACTTCCTCCAGGTTCTTAATGTCAGCCTCCCTCACTGTCACAGTGCCCACAGCCTTAGTTGCCACGTAGAAGCCAGTGAAGGCACTGGGTGGGTAAGTGAGCACATAGTTAGTGGGCTGGCCGTTAGCGTAGAGGACAACTTCCTGCCTGGTTCCCCTTGCAATGCCTATTACGGTCACCAGGCCGTAGGTTATCACCCAGTACCTGGCACCCTCATAGCCCCTTGTCACTTTGTGCGTTATGTAGGCTCCCTTTAGCCCCTCCCCTACCACGTAGACCAGCTTGCCAAGCAGGTTAGATGCGGCATAGGTCTCAGCCTTCCCTGGGGTTACCGTAATCACAGCCTTGGGCACTGGGACACTGCTGGCCGTGGGCTTGGCAAGCTCCTTGGCCTTGCTTAGCAGGTCTTCCCTGTCACTCACTCTTACCACCACCTCCACAAACGGCCTTGACAATCTCAGCAGATGCCTTGGCTATGGCCTCAGTTTGTAGTGACAGTAATCTATCCTCCAGGCTGTCCTGCCTCTTTTTCAAATCCTCAATGAGCTGTAGCAGAATCTGATAGCGTTTGTCATTGGTATCTGCTATGCTGTTTATCAGCCCTTCCAAGGCCTTTAAGGTGGTCTCAATATCAACTACCTGTGCCGTTTCCTCAGTGCTCACTGGCTACCACCCTCCTTAAGCCCGTAGGCCACAAGGGCAGAGCCCACAAGGTCACCAGCAATGTTCCCAGGGAGCGGCTGGGCACCCTCTAGGCGTACCTTCACGCTCTGCCTGCTGTCCATGTACATGTAGAGGTAGGCAAAAGCAAAGGCCACAGCATTAATTATAATTATGTATAATGTGGGCATTGAGATAAGGTTAGCTAGCCCCATTACTGAGATAGCGAAAAGCACCACGCTCAGTGCTCCCAATGCCCTCCAGTCCACAGCTTATACCCAGGCAGTAGAAAAGAGGGGCCAGCCTATTTTACGGGAACGCTTTTTCAAGTCATAAGCCTAGACTTTATCTGATTTAGCTGGGCCTCAACTTCTGCTATGGCCTCCAGGAAAATCTTACGGGAGGTAGGGTCTAGCTTGTCCCAGTGGTCTAGAACCCTTGTGAGGTTCTGTAACTGCTTTGCGGCAATGTAGGGTGAACCCACATAGAGGTGCTTTACCCTCCCAGCCTGAGCATCATAGTAATTAAGGTACATGTACTTTTTGCCATGTACAATACTCACGTAAAGCTTAGCGTCAGCCAAACGCTTCACCACTGCGTGCCCCTCAGTCTTTCAAACACCTTTTTCTGCAGTCCCTCAGGTGAAGGCACTGAGACAACATAGCTTGGCACGCCATCTAGGAGAACCTGGTAGCTGTAGTACCCCACTCTGGGGTTTATGTCCCTCAGGACTGCCTTAACTGTTGTGACTTTGTTGCCGTCACTGACCACCCACGTACTGCGTGACCTGCCCCTGTGACTGTACAATATTTTGAGGTTCATAGGGCCCCTGGTAGTACAAAGCCTGGACAGAATCTAAAAGTGTTACTGCTATGCAAGGTCAAGCTTTAACCTTCCTCAGGGCTGACTTAAGTGTGGCTATGCCCTCAGCCACACAGTCCTGTAGCTCCTTAGGGGACTTGGTTTGTTCCTCACAGGCCTGCAGGAGCGAGTCAAAAATCTCAGATAGCCTGGTGTCACCTATCTTGTACTTGTTGAGCTCTTCCTGAACCTTTTCTATGTACTCTTCCAATTCCATGCTACCCCTGTCCATTAAATGCCCGCTTTATCTCTTAAACTTTATCCGTGCTCAGCTCATAAACA
>OGCG01001256.1_pt1 | contig 12878 bp, 7 predicted proteins | sample 1570061 | NCBI WGS metagenome assembly OGCG01 (sample SAMN06268698, study PRJEB24515) | hot springs metagenome | isolation source: Joseph's Coat, Yellowstone National Park, Washington, USA | place: USA:Joseph's Coat, Yellowstone National Park, Washington, USA
CAATGATTTGAGGGTGACCGTGTATGATCTCTTAAGAGGGGATGCCAGTGCCGGAATTAGAAGTATTAAAGAAGGTAAGTTACGCCACGGGTAAACACTTTCATGGAGTTTCACGAGTTTATATTCAACCTCCCGTCCTCTCCCCTAAAGATCCTGACCCATCTGGTGTATACACCAGTAGTCATCCATTTTTTATATTTTAACGAGTTATGCTCAGGTCAGTGAATAATGTATGCATAACAAGGCAATGAGATATCTCTCGATCCTCCTAGTTTTCTTGATGGGAGGTTCATTCCTATTTGGTGTAATACCACAAGCACAGACCAGTGGATCAGCTGGAGGAGTAACCATCTCTATAAGTAGCCAATGGGTAGGTCCTGCGCAAGTAGTTCTGGTGGCGGTGTATAACCCCAACGTGCCTCAGAACCAATATGGTGCAAAGTATGTGGAGGGGAACCTCACAGTCACAGCTAACGGTGTCACGTTACCTTTGAACAGTGACCACATAACTAACGCCTCAACAGTGTATTACTTGCAAAATGGAGGGCACTACTTCTGGTTCTTCATCACCTTGACTCCTACTACCACTCCAACCACAATAACCCTTCAAAACGGAGAGACATTAAGTGCGAGTCTTACAAGTAGTAACCATGTCAGTCTCACCGCTGGTTTGACCATCAATAGCACGTTAGACAATGTCAACCTGACTAATCCTTATCTTACCTTCAAAAGTGGTGTAGGAACAACCAATGGTATATCTGGAGTGTTTCAGATGATGTTACCCAGTAACTTCCCCAATAACCTTGTAGGTACTTACGGCCAGGTTGTAACAGGAGGAGGAACGCTAAATTACGTAAATGTCACCGACCTCTATTACTTCAGCTCCGCTTCCACCATAACCATCTCATACAGCACTGGGGCAAGCGTCACCGTAAACAACTTCATAGCGAACACCAACAGCTATGCCCCCATTTTGATGAACACTGAGAGCACCGTACCCCTTAACTCCACCTGGGAGGACTTCTTCGTGGATAATGTAATGCAGGCAAACCCCCTAGTTGGAGGAAATGGTGGATTCTCAATAACGGTCAATGGAACGAAGATGGGGACTCCGGTAATTCAGAACGTGTCCTACTTGGCCATAAAGAATGGCGTCTATGTGAACACTAGCGTCTTTGAGAATAACCCCATCTCCAACGCACAGGCTATGTTCGGTTACGGAAATGTATACAACGGTAACTTCAGTATTTACACTACGTCGGTAATAACCAGCACCAACAAGGCTTATGATACCCTTGAGAACGGCAAGTACTCGCCAGCCAACGTTACTGGCTTTCAATACGCAAATCTAGTGAGTGTATCCCGACTATTCACCACCAACACTCCTATTACGATTTACGTAGACGACTGGTTGAACTTCAATGCCTCGGCTTCCGTGACTGGGACCATAAGGGAGACCGTACCTCAGCCCATCTCTCTCTCGGTACAGAAGGGACAGAACATGACTGTCACTGCCTTCGACAACATAAGCAACTACAGTGTGGACGAGAGCATAACTGTATACGTCTCCCTTCAGGGGCCCACAGGTAGCAAGTACTTAAACACTACTGTAACGCTACCTGAATCCTACCCTGGTAGTGGCGTCTTCACCCTGCCTACGGTGTTACAAATAGGCAATAAGTCGAATGTAAGCTACACCAGTAGCAAGGTCACAGTAACCCTACCTCCCTACGATTTCAGTAATACTACTATACTGATCACGGCTACTAACGACATAGGTGCATCGTTCAACTTCTTAGGCTCCACAAAGCCAGTCAATGTGAGTACCCCTGGCCAGATAGTTGTAGGAACTCCTACCCTAGTACCAATACCCAATGTGGTGGCTGTAGCCAACGTCACCCCATCCATCGAACTTGCCTATAATGAGCCCAACCTGGCCTTCGGGACGGCAACAACGCTCACTATTAGCAAGAATAGTGTGAACTATAGTGGAGTACCAGTAGCTAAAGACTATGTTACTGCCGTCCTCCCCAACGGTACCTCAATAACTAGTACCTTGAACGGTCTAGGAATTAATAGGTTAACCTCCGCCAACGGTAACGGCACGTTCTTCATCCTAGTGCCCAGGACGACCATTGATGGGTTGCTCAAGTTATCTTACATACCTTCAGGCACCCAGCTGACCTTCAAGATATATGACGAGTTCGCCGCCCAAAACCTATCTGTGACTTACACGTTCCAGACCATCGCACCCAATATAACCATCGAGACTCCAACTTCCACAACGTTCAGTTCCACCGAGACTGCTTATCTTCCACCTCTGCCGTATAATGTGCTTCCAGAGAAGCACTACATAGTGATAAACGTAGGCGATCAGCTTTACGCTCAGACCATACCTTCCTCAGCACTGCAGGCGTCACTTAAGGTCATAGTTGAGAACCCTGCCGGAGTTAAGGTTGGAAGTACAACTGCTACTCTCTCCGAGACCTCCCCAGGTACAGGGTTGTTCACAGGAAAAGTTACCTATTACGTCAATGAGAGTAAAGGTCAGTTCTACCTATTCATTAATAACGTGAACATAACCAACTTAAAGAACGTAGTTAACGGCGGTCTCATAGTCTTTGAGTACAATTCTTCAGCGTCTGGAGTTACTGTAAACGCTACGGTGGTGTTGAAGCCCTCCACCTTCACATTGTCCGTGAATCAGACCTCCGCCAATCCGGGTCAGTCTGTTGTGGTATCGGTGACCAGTCCCGGTCTAGTGGAGTCCAGCACCATGAGGTACACTGGCTATCTGAACATTTACGCCCAATTCGTGGAGTGGAACGGGTTTGGAACTCCCAAAATAGTCACGTCGCCAATAGCCCTCAGCGAAGTATCTGCTGGCTCAGGAACGTTCAGTGGTCTGGTTGTCTTAGGTAACCCCAGCATACTGTCCTCTGGAAATAGGACCTCACTAGTGACCACTGCCGGTTTCACTGTGGCCCCAGGATCCGTGGTCCTGATAAACGCCAACGCCACCATAGGACCCACCAGCACGTCCTCCGCCATAACTCCATATTACCAGCAGCAGTCGATTTCCATCAACACTGTGGACATAGGAGTTTCCATACTCAACCCATCCCCAGCCTCACCCTTCGCCAAGTTACTCATTGAGATGCAATCCCCGCTGTTCTCTTACTACTATCATCCATCTCCAGGGAACTACACTGAATCAGGTCTGTCAACGGCATCCCCCAACTCCCTGACCCTATTGGGTAACCTCATATCCACTGTCTCTACTCAGCAATCTCAACAGCTGGTTACCGGTCCTCAGCTCACGAGCAGTAGTAGCGTATCCTTCTACTACAACGGATCCATCTGGATAATGCAGGTACCCATGACATTATGGTCCGGCACTCCGGGCAGTTACGGCATACCCTTGAACGTCAACTTGACTGACGTAGTTCAGGTCACTCACAATGTATACTCGATCCATGTGGTGGAAGTACCTAACGTGACCACGGGTACTGTCACCATAGCTTCAGCCTACTCTGTTCCATCAGTGTCCAGTAATGTTGCCAAGTTGGACGTGAACGGTCTGGTACCACCCGTGATCTCGGTGTTCTTCAACGGTGTCAACATAACCCAGTCTCCCTCTAGTGCAGTACCGTTCCCCAACACTACCGCAGGTGAGCTCGTCAACATAACCGTCTACGCCCCTGACGCTGTCCAGAACCCCAACGTGCCAGGAACTGGAACGACGTTCAACGTGACCGTCGTGAACCCAGCCAACGGAGAGACGACTACCTTGGTCCTGACTCAAATGGAACAGACAAAGAACGGTGTACTGATATCTACCCCGTACTACACTGGACAACTAAAGGTCGTCGAGCCACAGGTGTACACACCAGGAGTTTCGGGAGAGATATCGGCTAAGCCTGGTGTAGTGAACCAGGTAACGGTCCTCATGAACGTTGTTGAGGGGAAGTACTTCAACTTTAACGGCGTACTTCAGCAGCTCACGATGAAGGCTAGCACCTACTTCTATATAGGGGTCATAAAGACCAGTGTCCTAGTGAACCACTTCACGATCATAGGTCCCAACGGCACTCCTGTGACCAGCATGGTTGTAGGTCAGACCTACAACGTGTTATTCAACATCACCGATAGCGGCAACGTTAACGAGACTATATACGCTACTCTACAGGTACTGCAGAACAACACCCCAGTGCAAGCGGAGAGCATAGTCGTCGTGAACCTGGTGCCTGGGCAGAGCACTCAGGTAGGATTGAGGTTCACTCCGACCATGTCAGGCAACTACACCTTCGTACTGATACCGTTCTCCAACCCAGAGCTCAGCATACCCTATAACCCAGGTCTCACGGAAGTGGTGACTGCAAGTTAATTTTTATTTTTTAACAAGAATCATGTAAGGTGAAACTTCATGAAACTCAGTTTCCTTCCCTTACTATTGTTGGGATTAGGACTAGCACTCGTCCCCATGGCTCTAGCAGGTACCAGCACACCCATCACCGTGACAACTCAACCGGTGTATCATCCAGGACAGACTGTGTTCATTGAGGGTACAACAGCCCCCAACACCTTAGTGGGAGTAACGATATATAATCCTCAAGGAAAGGCAGTCTACTCCAACACGACCACGAGTAACGCCAACGGCATTTACACGTTAAAGGCCTTCACTTTCCCCAGTCAACCCACCGCTATACTACCTTTCGGAACCTACACTGTAGTCGTGGGAACCAGCACTGGGTTCACCAACTCCACTACTTTCCAGTTCTCCCCCCTGACGGCTACTGTCAACGTCCTGGTGGTCAATCCCCAGGGAATACCTGTTTCAGGGGCCACGGTTACTGCTGACGGTCAGACTGCAGTGACTAACTCCTCAGGTCAGGCGACAATCTCCCTAGCGACCGGGAACTACACCCTCAAGGTGATCCCTCCAGCCCCGTACAGCCCCGCGACACAGACCATCAGTGTGGTAGCTCCTCAGACCTACTCCTTCAAGATAACGGTACAGATACAGCAACTCGCGCTACAGGTAGTCAGTGCAACCTCCCCTAACGTCAACCTTAAGGATCTGAGCTCTGGAACCGGGATAACTGTGGTCGGAGGAACGAACCTGACCGTGGAGAGCGTGGTCACTTTCGCCGGACAACCGGTGAGCACCGCGATGGTCACTGCACAGTTCAATGGAACTATGTACAACTTCACCTACACCAACGGAATGTACGTGTTGACCCTCACTATGCCCAACGTCCAATACGAGAGTGACCTCGTCATAACTGCCACCTACGCCGGAATGACCTCCAACACCGTGACCCTCCCGGTAACCGTGAATCAGAACACCGAGGCCCTGATCTCACAGCTTAACGCAACCTTAAGCAGCCTAGAGTCTCTAGTGAACTCCCTCAGCCAGAGTGTCTCGTCGCTGACCAGCACCGTGAATAGTCTGACCAGCACAGTCAACAGCTTGAAGACCTCCATATCAACCCTCAACAGCTCTGTCGCCGGACTTCAGGGTAGTGTGTCGACGTTGAACAACGAGTACACCACCTTGAACAGCAGGGTTAACGCCCTCTCAGGTCTCTCAGGCACAGTGGACATAGCCCTGGCTGTTAGCATAATAGCCATAATAATCTCCATCGTCGTGCTGATACTCGTGTTCAGGAAGATAAGTTAGACATTTTTTTAACTAAATTTTTCCAGAATATTCAACATCTTCTCCTTATAGTTCTCCCTGCTGAACATGGTAGACCTGTCCCTCAACTCCCTCCTCACTGACGGAGGGGCCTCAACCCACCCCTTGGCCAACTCCACTGCGTCCTGTATTGACCTGTACTTGAACTCGGGAACGATTTCCGCCCCCCCGCTGTCCTCTGGAACCAAGGGGATCAACCCAGAGGCCATGGCTTCAACGATAGGTATACCGAAGTGTTCCCCTGGGGTGGGGTGAAAGTAGAGGGATGCCCTCGACATTGTTTCCAAGAGCTGTGCCCTACTGGCGTTGGGGAGGAAGACTACGTTGGCCTTAAGCTCTTCCTTCCTTTTCTGTAGGTATTTCAGGTAGCTCTTCCCCTCCATGGCCCCTATCACAACTCCCCTTATACCAGACCTGGCTGAGAACTCCAAGGCAAGATCGAGTCTTTTCCCCTCCTCGAACCTACCCACGGTCACGAAGAACGGCTCACCTGTCTCGTGAAATGCCTTGAGGAAGTCCTGCACGTCCACCGGCGGGTAGATCACCGTGGCTTCAACATCATACACCTCCTTGATCGCCTTAGCTGAATACTTGGAGTTGGCAAGGTAGACGCACCTCTTGGCCTCCGACTTTAGCTTCCCGATCACGGCCTTCATGGGCATGAGGTAAAGCTTCCAAAACAGGGAGGAGGAGTATTTTGACGGAACCGAGGAGAACTCAGGGGCGACTCCGTACACTACGTGAGGCGCGATGTCGGATAAGGGTATAGGGACGCCCATCATGTTCAGGAAGAAATCGGGTCTCGTTTTCCTTGCAGAGTACATAGTCAGTAACCTTTGGTATTTATCGAATCTCCTCAGGTGAATCGGAAACACCCTAACGTTCTTAAACCCGAGGTCGTCCGTGGGGGGAGAGAACGGGGCCAGTGTCACATCGAGGTTCTTCTCCCTCAGCAGCTCTGCACTCACCCTAACCACGAAACCTTCTCCACTGGGAGACTTCGTCACACGATGTATTACAAGAGTTGCCTTCACAGTGGTGATATCGTAGGATCGACCTAAAAATAATATCGACTAACAGCTATTAGATTTTGCCCAGACTACGAGGTGATACGGGCCGTTCAGGTCTCCATTGCGATTTCATTTTGTTTCAGTAGCTTAAGCGTAATAATTGATCATACGTGATCGAGGAGAATTCTTCTCTGCCTCATTGACGTGGCAGGTTACATTCAACTAATTCTACAGTGTTTATTAGATTTCGCCTCGATTACAGGGCGATATTTAAGGGAAAGTCCCATAACTGCTGTAATTCTACATAGAATTCCGTCAGTCGTCTCAACAAGTTACTGGCTCTCTCAGCTCATTTATTTCACGGATTATCTCCTCCCTGGGTTCATAGGTCGACATTGAAAGGAGAGGTCTCATGACCTTAGGGTGATCCTCTACGGGTATCGTGACCTTAGGAAACTCCCTCTTTCCGCTCCCCTGGACCTTTTCGCTCACCTTTATCATCTCCCTCCAGAATTCTTCGTCCTTTAATTCCCTCATCTTCTCCACCATCTCCCTCATCTCCGAGAACCTCATGTCTTTGAACATGGAACTGTGGGTCTCCAACTTCTTGGTCACAATGGATCTGAAAAGTAGGCTATATCTGAACACTGGTCTCCTGGTGTAAACATATCTGTACATGGAGTTCGAGACCCAAAGGAAGTCGTTCAATCTACCATACTTCAACATCATTCCAGCCTCATGTCTCATTACTATCTTGACGGCCTTTAGGAAACCTCCGAAGACGTTCATGGTCCAGCCGTCATGTATCACTCTAACGTGTTTAGAGAGGGGTGCCATCCTAAGGCGGAACTGTTCCCCCCTCAGCAGGGTACCGTAGAAACCGTAGTAGTAGAGTAGATATCCCCTGTAATTAGGGTAGGTCTCGGGTATCAACCTTATTTGGGAGTAAGTTTCCTCGTGAAACACTTCATTGGCTTGAACGTAGTAGACGAAGGTGTTTTCCCAGCCTTCCCTTCTTCTCACCTCGTCCAGTAATTTGTTGGAGACCTCAGCTATCACCTGTCCTCCTCTGGTGTTCTTGGAACTGAAGTTCCAATCTCCCCTGAGAACGATTAACCTGGGGTTTTTGATCCGTGAAAGCACCTTGGTCGTGGAGTCGGAGGAACCATCGTAGATGTACATCTTGTCACATACGTTGAGGGAAGAGAGGATGACCTCCAGGAATGGGTAACCCTGTTCAAGGAGGTTATATGATGGCATGAAGCATATTATGCTGAGGGAAGGCATGTTGAACTAGAGTAAGGAGGAAATTAATAGTTACCTTCTGACCTACTCCACGCCATGAAGGCGAGAGTAGCGGTTATTAGATTTCCCTTGAAAACAGGGCGGTAATTAAGGGAAAGTCATGAAACTGCTGCCGTTGCCAACAGTTTCCGATAAGCCGTAAAATTTAGATCATTTACCATCATTTAACATTCCTAGTCCTTTTGACGCTATTAAGTAGGCAGATGCGGTATGCCCTTTCCCTCATTACTTTCTCATGCTACTCGGTTCTGGTCCACCAGGAAGGAGATGGGTTTCTTCATTGCTACGTTGGTGGATTTCCTGATGTTCAGTGCACCGTTGAGGTTGGAGCTCAGTTTGTGTCCTAGGGGACAGTTAACCACTCTTATACTTCCTCCTCTTAAGTATATTTCCTTAGTACTTCAATCTCTTGTTGGATCACTCTGTCCCAAGAGGAGTGGGACTCAAGAAATCTCTTTAACTCTGGCGTTAACTGGAACCTCTTCGCTCCGCTCAAGTACTCTGAGGCTCTCAGTGCCATTCCCTCGTAATCGAACTCCCTCACTAGTTCCACGTTTGGTAACCCCTCGTACACGAACCTTAACCCTGGAATGTCATATGCCACCACAGGTGTACCGAGGGACAACGATTCCAAGACCACAATGGAGTTGGTGTCGTCGTGGGAGGGGTAAATGAGTACCTTAGCCCTTGAGATCACTTCCCTCTTATCCCTCCCGTCAAGGTATCCCACATGGACTATCACGTCTCTTAATTCGTATTCGTCCACCCTCCTGAGGAACTCCTCCTGGTACTCCTCGAGTCTGCCCAAGATCACGATCCTGAAATTTCTCCCTCCCATTCTCTTCACGACCTCAAGTAGGTCGAAGAGACCCTTGCTAGGAACGAGTCTAGCTGCCATGTAAACCCCGTAGTCTCCCTTCCCCTCAGGTTCTACGAAGGATAGACCCTCCACAGCGAAACCTGGCTCTATGAGGATCTTCTCTCCTGGAACACTACTCAACTTATCTAAGAGGGCTACCCTGTTCACTCCGGCTATGAACTTGGGGGGAGACCTCCTCATGACGCTCAGAGACCTCTCCCAATATATTGACGTTATCACGCTCTTGGCCAGTCCCAGGTAGAGCGGTTCCTGCCCTATCCTGGCCTTCCAAAGTGAATGCCTTATGGGACCCATGTGAAGGGGAGCAAGATAAGCGTTTACCAGGATCCCGTAGGGTTTTCCCATCATGGATACCTCTGGGCTCATGAAGTTAGGAGCGAAAAGGAAGTCTAGACCTTCCACTTCCCTTCTCAACTCTTTGGCTAACCTCTCGTGGAGAGCTAGACTGACGTAATTTAGTAGGACTTCTTTTCTACTCACCCGGAACCTGGTGAACAGGTCCCTCACGACTTCAGGGACAATGAAGCCCTCTCCTTCTAGGACATCAAGCTTGGATAACACTTTCTCCCTGTCCCCTTGAGTTAGGGCACTCAGGCACGGGAGGAGTTCAATTTGAAAGTGATCCCTGGCCCTCCTCAGGAACTCCCAAACGTGTCTCTCAGCCCCTCCCTCTTTCAATAGGAAGGGAGAAGAGCTCACTACCCCCAACTTGACCATAACATCAAACTACGGGTCAGAGCTTAAGGCTTTACTCTCGCGGACGGATGAGCGAGACCACACTACCTTGAAAAGAGATACAAGAAGTACTAAATAGAACACGATTATGGCGGAATCTGTAATCAAGTTGAAAATCACGTAATTTGAGGTCAAGGTGAATGGCCTTAAGGGGTGGGAAGAGACAACCTCTACTACTCCCCCGTAGTCCCTGACAGAATATCCGTTTACGATCACCTGGGTACCGTAACCCACAGGTGTCACTACTGAAGTTACGTTCCTCAGAGGGTAGATCTCCACCAACGGGCCTCTTATTAATAATTTATAGGTAGGGTCATTATTACTACCTAGGATCGCGAAGTCCCCGTAGTCAGCTATTACGTGGAATCCTGTCCTGTTCTCGAGCATGGTTAGGTTGGCTACGTAGTACGGAGTGTACAGCTTGTTGAAGTTAACGGAGGGTCCTATCCAAAATATTCTCTGTACATTGAGGATTGTCGAGTAGTATTGAAAACCTGTGGTGTTTCCAATGAAGAGCGTATAATATAACTCGACGTACGGGTTCTCCAGGTTGGCGACGGAGGGGAGGCAATCTATCACCACGGCACTCTTGGGGTAGGCCAATAGCGGGAAGACAGGAGGAACACAAGGTTCTGGATTTCTGAGCCCATACACAGTTCCGTTATACGTGTAAAAGGGAAAGTAAAATTGATCTATGGGAGGTACAGAGATCACGGTCTCTCCCTGGATACCTGCGTACAAGGTCTGGTAGCCCTGCTCGACGCTTTGGGGTAGATTCACGTGGTTCCACACCACTGCCAGGTTAGCTTCCATCACTACCCCGCTGAGTAGAGTCAGGAAGATTATCAGGACTAGGGGAAGGTAATGAATCAGTCTAAAGACCATAGGTTTAACTTGGGTTTTGAAGGAGGTAGTCGCCATGGCTAGGAAGACCCCCATGAGGGGATTGTACTCTGATGGATCCACCCCAGCGAAGATGGGGAACGTGTGGGTTATAGTTTGGTAGAGATCCAGGTAGTTCTGAGCGTAGCTCACGAGGGCTACGCTCAGTGAGAAGAAGATCAGGGGAAAGAAGTTCTTTGATCTCAGGAGGAGTACTATGCTGATCAGTCCGTAGATCAAGAGGAGGACGGCGATTAACTGGGAGAACGTGGTGGAGGCCCATGAGAGGAGGGAAATATAATAATAATTGAACTTATTACTTAGAACGTTAAACTCCAGTTGCTGGATCAGGTTAAAGCTAGGGATTCCATAGTTCGTGACTAAATGATTTTCGGCCTCCCTATAGGTGTCCAGTTGGGGTCCTCCTGTCAGGACCAGGTACAGTACATTGAGATGGAACACTGTGAAGAAAAACAGTACCAGTGCCACAGACTTGAGGCTGGATACTATTTTGTCCCTTACCTGTCCCTGCCTCAGGAAGGCGAACATCTCCACGGAGATTAGGGACAGAAGGAGCGCAGGAATGCCAGGCCCGTAAATGCTGAGGATTGTGAGAGGAAGGAGTGAGAGCAAGAGATTCAACCTTGATCTACGGAGTATCCTATACCTATAGTAAAAGGCGATAAACCAGGGGATTGGCCCTATGTACAGAGTCAGAGGGGAATCCCTTATTACGTTCAGAACCCCAGGATTCACCAGGCCCACTGCAGTTCCCAGGATAATGAGGCCCTTGTTTTGGGTTAAGTTCCTCAGGAGGAAAACCAGTCCTAACGAGTAGAATACCAGCCAGGAATAGTACAACAGGTTCAAGGAGTAAGTCCCGAACACGAGGGAATAGAGTACCTGGACCACGGTGAGGCCGGCGTCTAAGGGGACCTGAAATATTGGGGGAAAATAGCTTATTCCCGATAGGGAAGCGAGAATTCCAGGGAGATCTGGTGAACCTATGAAGGCAGGGATTGTGGTCATGTCTGCGTACCCTATGTATCCTCCAGTGACCAGGTTGTGGAATAGGATGAAATCTAGGATGAGCGTTACTAACAGATCTGAATTCCCGGTTACCCAGTTGTCAGAAAGTTTCATTCCTTCATCCCTGTTCGAGTCTCCTAAAATTTTCAAGACCTGCCTAATATTCGTGACGGAACTGTTGAGTTCCTGGATGGGTTATGGAGGGGGGCTCTTTTGCCCTCTTACAAAGGAGTTAAAGCCTCGCCCCTTCCAGAGGAGGGGTGAAGTCTTTTGGTTCTTATCAGGCCCTCTCAAGTTTGAAGATTTTGGTTCTCCGCTTCATCTCTCTGGTGTAAATCCTTTTCAATAGATATCTGCCCAAAGTGTTTGGGAAATATTGAGCGGTGAGGAAGGCCGAGGTCACCAAGAACTGTTTAGCGGAGGGAGACGAACTTAGGTCTGCTAACTGAAGCGTTACCTTGTTGGGAGAATTATTGATCCTCGAAAGGAGGGCTAAAATACGTTTACTCCAAAGAAACCCGGTCCTCAATTTCCTTTCGATGAAACACCCCCTAAATAATTTCAACATGATTTCACGGTCTTCCATATACCTTGGTAGTACCTGGATGTTCCTCTCCACCCACGCTGTGAACGAAGCGTTAGAAAAGGAGGAGTTGGACGCGTGAATCCTATAAAAGGTGAGTCTTGAGTCCGTTGTAACTACGTCCCCACTATTGCACAGTGCACTGAAGAAAATAAAATTATCTAAGCTGAGGTTTATATTATTTATCTCACCTAAATATCTCTCAACTAACTCTCTCCTCACCGCTATGGAACTGTTGTTGAAACCTGCCCTCTTATCATCAAGATACTTCAATTTGACTCTCTTTTCTTCGTCTCTAACTCTACTCGTCTCCTCCACTGGCTCCGCTTGGACCATTGTTCTCCCATTCTCGTCCACTAGGATTGCGTCATTGTGAAAATATGTCACGCGAGGATCTTCAAATACCTTAGCCAACCTTTCCAACCTGTGAGCCTGATACATGTCATCGTCTTCCAGGAACGTAATGATCTCTCCCCTGGAATTCCTTAGCCCCGTCGCTACTTTATGGCCCAACTTAACGTTCGTGTCCAATACGTTCGTGAACCCACGGTCCTCTATGTACCTGTCTATCTTATCATCAACGTAATTCTTCACCACGATCACCTCGAAGTCCCGGAACGTCTGAGAGTCAAGTGAACGCAGTGCCTCCAGAATGTACTCCCTTCTGTTGTGACAGGTGACAATGACGGAGATTTTCATGCACGGTAAACTAGTTTAAATGGAAAAAATGTTTATCTGTGGTGTAACTTCTCC
>OGCG01001259.1_pt1 | contig 12852 bp, 16 predicted proteins | sample 1570061 | NCBI WGS metagenome assembly OGCG01 (sample SAMN06268698, study PRJEB24515) | hot springs metagenome | isolation source: Joseph's Coat, Yellowstone National Park, Washington, USA | place: USA:Joseph's Coat, Yellowstone National Park, Washington, USA
CTTCTTATATAAATAAGGATATTTATTCTTAATCTCCTTTTTCAAACCTTCTAAAATTTCATAGTCAAACATTTTACTCGCCTTCTGCCATTCTATCTACATCTTCAATTATGGCATCCGCGACAGAGTCTATCAGTTTTAAGAGGTCTTTAATTTTATTTATATCATTTGTTTTACTAGCATCTTTTACAAAACTTTTAATAACTTCTGCGTTTCCTTTTATGTCTTCTTCTTCATCGCTATACATATACTGAGTTTCGTCTTTTTTCACCATTTAATCGCCTTACATATCACTAATCATTTCAACAAAGCATTCGTCGCACAATCCCTCTCCATTGAGAACTCTTTCTAATGCTTCTTTTCTATCTTTTGCTTGTGTTGTCAATGTTGCTGTCTCCCAATTGCAATTCGGGCACTTAACTTCCTCCGAATTAGATACATCATAGTTCTTTTCCATTCTCTTTTTGTATTTTTTAACTAATTCCGCCACATCGAAAGTAAATGTTTTTAATTTTTCTTTTGTCGTCTAATCACCATCTATTATAGACAGAACTATCAACATCTATAAAACATTTATCACAAAAACCTTCTCCGTTAATAACTTTATCTAAAGCCTCTTTTTTAGTTTTCGCTTTTGTCGATAGTCTTTCTGTATAATTTCCACAATGCAAACAAGTGGCTTCAACCGTTCCATTGCTATAATCAATATGATAGTTCTTTTCCATTTTTTCCTTATACTTTTCAACTAAATCTTTTACATTAAAAGTAAATTGTTTTAAGTCATCTGCGTTCTCTCTTATCGTTTAATCGCCTAAATATACTTGATATAATTAAGTTTAAATAGTTTTCTTTGAATTCTATTTATTTAGCTCTTCATCTAGTTTTTGCAAGAAATTAGACCAGTCGTATTGCTTCGCTGTTTCTTGCGCATTTTTGCTTATGTCTTCATATAGAACAGGTCTTTCTATTAGAAAGTCCATATAGTAAGCCATTTCATCTGGACTATTTACAAGTATTCCATTTTTCTCATTTTTAATATATTGCTTTGGACCACCTTCATTTACAGATATTACAGGCTTTCCTGCACTCATAGCTTCAAGAGGAACTAGCCCAAAATCTTCATCTAATCCAGCAAACAAAAATGCAAACGCTTTTCCATATAACTCTTTGAGTTCTTCATCGGTTATGTTCTCCTTGAATTCTATATTATAACCTTGTGCATACTCTTTTAATTGGTTGAAATAGGTAATGCTTTCCTCTACTTTCGGAACATCTCCAGCAAGAATTAGTTTGTATTCTTTATTTTTATCATATAAACGCTCAAAATGCTTGAAAGCGTCTATTACAAAATCTTGTCGCTTGTTTGGAACAAACCTTGAGACATAAAGAAAATATTTTTCTTTTCCAAGATTAGTAAACTTTCCATATTCAATTCCAGGGCTTATAACAACGGCATCTCTATTAAAGTAATATTTAACTCTTTGTTTTACGTTTTCGCTATTAGCTATTATTTTTTGGCATTTATTTGTAGCTCTTTTGTCAAAAAATCTAAAAACTTTAACAAAAATTTTGAAATAGAATTTGTCTATATTTGTTCTTGTTTTTTGTCTGTAATCGTATAGATCGTATGCATCTCTTAAAGGAGAGTGACAATACCAAACAACATTTTTATTTCTGAAAGATGCCCATTGACTAGGAGAAGCGTTGGCAATAATTATATCGTATGGTTCTTTTATTTTGAGAAACATAAATGCTAACGAATATTTAATCCCCAAAAAAGCCTTATCTGGCAGAAATTTAAAAAGGTTTGCTATGCTTGGATATTTTATTGTTTTTATGCTTAAACGGGAAAAATCAGGATATGTTTTGTCTGGTTCAAAATCAACCGCATATATTGTTGCGTTATAACGCTTCGCCATCGCCAGAAGAACTCTTTCTAAACCTCCCTTCATGAAGATGGATGGTTGAAGTATTATTACTTTCTTGCCCATATAATCAATTATAACATATAACTATTTAAATCTTTAGTTTTACTTTTCACGCAAAATTAAATAGTAATCTCCCCCATTATTACCCATTCCTTTTAATCTCACTCTCAATCCGTCATATGAATTAGGTTTTATATAAACAGTCACAAGGTTAGTTTTGGTTATATAACCTAGTCCATTGCAATATGGACATGTTGTATAGGTTATATACTGCGTGTTTCTGCTTGTTTTACTGGTTTTTATCATTCCAGTTCCGTTGCAATGCTCGCATATTACTTTATGCGTTATAGTTATTTGCTTCGGCACTCCGTTTTTAAGTTCGTTTTTTGTTAGATACAAAGTTTTGGTTATATCTGTTTTTATCGGTTTTCTTTCTTGGCTAAAATTAAAGACGCCAAAATTGTTTAGAATATCGCCAATATCGCCAAAATCTAAACCAACATCTTTAAATACCGAATCTAGATCGAAGTCTCTGAAAATATCTTCGTCCGAAAATCTTGTATTAAATTCATAACTTCCCATTGTATCATATTGCTTTCTTTTTTCAGGATCGCTAAGCACTGCGTATGCTTCGTTTATTTCTCTCATTTTTTCCTCTGCTTCTGGGCTTTTGTTTATGTCTGGATGATATTTTAGCACGAGCTCTCTGTAAGCTTTTTTAATCTCGTCAAGAGTAGCATTGCGGGGAACACCAAGTATGTCATAATAGTCCTTCGCCATGCCTATCGAAATATTTATATATCTTTAGTTTTAAATAATTATTGATATATTTAAATGAAAAGTTTAATATGATCAAGGCGAGACAATGAAAAAGCAAACTAAATTAATTGAAGAGGAAGATCTTGGCTATTCTGATATTAAAATGATACTAGACGATATATATGACAAGTTTGAAGAACTAGCAGAAGAAGCAACACACGCTGAAGGGGAGCGTAAGGAAGAAATAGATGAAATAATGAGCCACTTTTACTGGGATCTTTATGAGGCAGAAAAGACTATTAGTGAAGAGGATTAAAAGAGAAGAGGCAGGCTGAGAAAATGAAAAAACAAATGGAAAAATATGCAGGAATAAAGAAAATTCTCGCATCGTTAGTGATTCTGATTGTGCTAAGCCTGTTCGCTATAACTAATTGCGCAGGATGTTCAAAGAAAGATAAGAAAAAACTAATAACTCTATTTTCTTTTATTAAGAAGTAGTACCTTATTTAAGGCAAATAAACAATTTAAACCAGATTTTTATTTATAATGTGTGGCTTTATGAATAGAAGAATTAAGAAAATATTGTATCTTGCGGGAGGAATAGGAGTTTTAGGAATTACTGGATTAGCAATGGCGTCTCCAATAACATTTAACGGCGTTCCTGTAATAGGAACAACTGGGCAACCATTAGTGCAAATAGTTGTCGGTAATAATGCCAAGATAACAGATGGAATAGTTGCCGCAAATATAGCGGTTATAATCGGTCAATTATCATACGCGCAAAAGCAGGTTACTTTGGCATATAATGTTAGTCTGCCGACAGCAGTTTCTTCAAGTACAACGCCGAAAGTTTCAGTAAGTAATGTTAGTGTTTATCTTAATGAAAGTGGCGTAACTGGAGTATCTTCAAGCTCTGTTCGCTTTAATACTGTGATAGGTTCAGTAATAAATCAAGCAGTTCTTCAAAATCCAGGTTCAGCTCAATATACAAAATCTTTACAAGGAAGCGGTTCATACACATTTCCAGAATCTTCTGATATAAATTCAGTTCCTCAATCAAGTCCTTACACTTTTATAGGCGTGCCACTAAATCAAACAGTTTCTGCTAATTATAATGGGGGTGGCGTGTCGTTTTCAGGATTCTCTTCAACATCAAATGGCAACACATATGATAATATCTTAAACATAAATATGCCAGGATTGTTATCTAACAGCGGTCCAACATCTGAAACAGAATCGCTTTGGATGACTGGCATGACAGCATTTAATCAACATGATAATGCTTTGGAATTGGAGAATGGAAATATGGCGTATAAAGTTGTGTTTGGAAATCCTATCAATATATTAACAAACGGTCAAACTACCCATGAAACATTTTCATTTTTAGGAACTAATTATACGACCTATAATTTTACGCCTCCTACAGGGACAGTGCAGTCTGGTCAGGTTGTGAGCGGAGGAGCAGTTTCACTAGCAAAAGAAGTCCTTCCATCACAAATTATTTATGTTGGTAAGGCGGTCAATATAACAGGCACAAATATAGCAATAGAACTTGGCGATCTTTCGTACGCAAATAGCAACGGAGTAAGTAGCGCTGATATTCAAATATTGTCAAACGGACAGATAGTAAATCAGTCAGCTATAGCGCCAGGAACAATTCAAAAATTCAATGTAAGCGGGCAACCGATTTATGTTTATGTTCAAAAAACATTTGCAGGACTATACGCATATGAAAAATGGGCGCAAGTTGAAGCATTTGTAAATGTTATAAATGCGACTAATGGCAAGCAATTTGGAAATTATACAAATGATAATATAGAACTTCTTTGGACGACAAATGCTACATCGTCTGGCGCTCCAAATGAATTGCAAGGAATAGTGCTATACGGTACGTCTCAAGCAGACACTAATTTGAAGCAAGGAGAATATTTAGCGTTTCCTTCTATAAATCCTCAATGGAAGGTTTATTTTGAAGGACAAACATTAGCTCCTCAATCATATGATCCTATTTCAATAACAACAAGCGAGCAAAATTACGTCAGCTATCAAAATCTTGCTGGAAACAGCAACAATTATGGAGTAAATGATACTGTATTAAAAGAGCCTGTAAATCTATTTTCAGTTTCAAGCACAATACCAGATGCCTTTTCATTTAGCGGTCAGAAGTCGTCAAGCGTTCTCTATAACCTGGACTCATATATAATGACAGTAAACGGAAATTCGATGACCCCTGGCATATTGCCAACAAGCGCTAATTCTATTGAGATTGTTGTAACAGATGTTCCTGTTAAATCTTTAGTATCTCCTAATAATCCATTGGAAATAGAAATAAACGGCTATACAACTTCAAACATGCCGTATCAAAGAACTGTAACATTCAACTATCTTTCTGGCAGTAATAGCACTGTTATACCTGGTGTAGTTTTAAACAATGTAACCGATATAACTGCGTATCTTTCAAACGGAGAAGCCTATCCATATCCAGGAATAAGAGTAAATGTGTATGATTATAACGGAACATCAACAGGAAATCCATTAGCAACCTTATCATATGTTGGTCCGTCAATAATGTATCAAGAAAAAGGCAAAAACTATTATTCGCTATATAACCCATCTGTAGTTTCCTATCAGCAACCAAATCAACCTCAAATGAATTTCACATTGACAGCATTAACACCAAGTGGAACTGGAAGGCATCAGTATTTCACTTATCAAATAAGTGAATATCCTATACCTTATTCAACAAGCTATACCGATAATGTAATAATTGGAATAACGAATGCAACAAGCCTTACGGCTAACCCGTTCTATGAACTAAATATGACAAACGGGGCTGAAAATATTACATATGTTTCTTCTTCAGGTAATCAGCTCAATGTTAAACCAGGATTTATGACCGAAAGAGGAAGCATTATAAACACTATTTCGCCAAATCAGGTCACGCTCTCATTAGCGAAAAACGTCGATGAGCTAATGTTTGCAGTAACGCCTTATTCGCAAACGCTTAAGAAATCTTATAGCCAGTATGGACCATACGGTATAGGCGAAGCTACAAACATACCTAATGTCACAATTGCAAATGTAACATATAAAATAAATGTAGAACCGATAAACGTATCAGCCTCATCTAATTCAGTTTCCAGCATTACAAAAACAATTGAATACAATACGACAGTTCCTTATATAAGTAGCGATATTACTACAAATCCATTAGTTGTTCTTGCAAGTAACGCAAATCTTAATAAGCCATTGATAGTTATAGGATCAGGTTATGTAAATTCAATCGCCCACCAGATACAATCACAGAACAATTTTGTAATTGGTCCAACGGAAAACAATGTAACAGTAAAGGTGTTTGGAAATAAAATATTAGTGGCTGGATTTACAGCAAATCAGACAGAAGAAGCTGGCAATATGTTTATAGAAGACTTGCTGGCGCAAGCATCTAGCTAAACGCACATAACCCTGTAAAATAGAAAGATTTATATATCTTTTCATTTTGTATATTTAGTGTGGTAGAATGACACTAGATAGCTTTAAAAGTGTAATTTACAATAGATCTATATCTATTGACTCAGAAACAATAACATACGAAAAAGTATTTGTTTATGACTCAGTTAAAGAGAAATTGAGAAAAGTATTAAATGTTATACCCAAAAACCAGATTAGAGGCTACTTGACAATATATGCTTTCGACAAAAAAATGAATCTTACTGGTAAATTAGAATTGAGTAAATTGATGACGTTAGATGCTGTAAGAAAGGATTATAAAAATTTTGTAGGAACTTTTCCGAAACAATTTTATGTTTATCATATAGAGACCATAAACGAAGACTTAAGAAAAAAGTATGATGTTGTTTTCGTTCTTATTCCTAAAAAGAGTAAGTTTTCAACTATTTACAAGCTTTTAGAGAAAACCTCAATATCACCAGCGGTGAAAATCAGTTTTAAAGATTTGCTTCAAGAAAAATTAAAAGAACTTAAACTAAAGTAAATTGATTATTCTTTTCTCTTCGGTGCAGATCCAAGATGATATTCTTCAAGTATGGAGGCTACTTCGCTTTTTGTTAGTTTGTTGTCCTTGAAAAAGTTGTCTAATATTTCTTTTTCTGTTTTCTCATCAATCACATAGTTTTCAAACCAATTAGGCTCCTTCGTTAAGCCGGTTTTTAGTGCATTTTTAAAATCCAGTTTTGGTGTAGTATGTCTGTATACTTCTTCGTACAATTTTAACAGTATAGCAACAAGTCTTGCTTTCCCTGGTTTTGCATAATTCCTAATAAAATCTCCATAGACTGGGTCAGCATATACTTCTTTCACATCTACTTTCACATTATCACCTACAATATTATATACAGAAACATATTTAAAAGCTTCTATGCTATTATTTTTGCTGGTTTCATTCCGCATGTAATAAACAAAAAGAAAAATGAAAAAAGCATATATATAATTATTATTTGCGACAGGGAGAGCAGATACAATCCATATTTGAAATACAGGTAAAGAAAGACCAAATTATATACCCAAAACATATACATTCCGAACTTACTTTTTCCAAGAAAGTGAACATTCCTTTGTTCATAGAATTCTTTGCTTCCTGTTCTTAATCTTCCTTTCAATCCGAGGTTTGTTATCATTGGCAAATAAGCAATTCCGCTAACTGTTGTACTGTCTTCATAAAGATGAGACAAGAAACCTAAACCAGAGCCAATCAGAAAAGCAAGAACATAATTCCAAAAATATTTTAATATAAGTTCGCTACTTGTGAAATAATAATATATAGTTCCTATTGTATTTGTTGTTATAGAGTTTTCGCTCATAGACGGATTATGCATAGAACGAACACCGAAAAGTATTATACTAATAAAGATCATAAATATTATAACAATCGCAATCGAATAAAAAATAGCACCGAATATACTGTGAAATATCTTTCTATGACCTACTTCATTCTTTTTAAAAAACGAGAGGAAGATGGCGGTTGGGGTATATGCAATATATTTTATTAAATTAAACCAAAGAGTGCTTAATTTGCTTTTTCTTCTCAACGCAGTTAATGGTTCTTCAACATCAACATCAGGCGCTGTAGAAGCGATCATCATACCAGCAAAAAATAAAAATAAATAAGCATAATCAATAGGTGGAAGAGAGAATACGCGTAATATTATGTCGTTAAATGGAAGAATAGCCGTTAGATGATAGAATTTTTGAAAAATTATAATAGCTATAAGAGACAATGCTATTGCAAGTGTAGATAAAATGTGCTCTTTGCCAAGCATATCACAGCCTTTTCTTTAGAATATCTAAATATTTTTCTATTTTTCTATTTTCTTTCTCAGCATATTCTATATATTCGTCTGAATATGTGTCTCTATTCGCTAGAGTATCATCGTTTTCAGCCTTTCTTTTGACAAGTATTCTGTATGCTTCGCTATCACTTATTTTTTCTTTATCATACATATAGTGCAATTTTTCAGCGTCTGCTTTGCATAAGGTTTTATACCACCCGTTATTTTCAGACGGCACTTTATAAAACGAATTGTTTATAAACGCTATATCATAAGCTGTAGTGCAAAGTTTTCCTTTTGCCCCGCAAACTTCGCAAATATTTCCACTTTTCTTTTCCGCTTGTGTTACTAATTTATCAATATAATCATCTCCGCCATAATAATAAACTCTTAACGTTCCATACTTTTCTTTAACTTCTTCAATTTTAAAGTTTTTCTTTAACTCTGGATGTTTGTCTAAATGGTTCTGTATATTATAAAACAACTCATCTAGCAAATTATACCAACCATTATCGCACTGCATTCCAAAAACCATTAGATCATTTATTGGCTCTATTTCTTCCCCATATATTTCTGGGTCATGTTTGTTTTTATATTCTTTTAAACTATCGCTAATCAGCCCTTTGTTTCCAAGCGATTCTTCCATATCTTCCAAACCTTTAATTTTTTCATCTGGCATCTGTTTCGCCATTATTTCCATATTCTTTTCTACTATCGATCTGTCTTGCGTAGGTCTAAGAAATTCATACTTCTCAAATAACTGTTTTTCTAAAATTTCGTCCATAATTGTCAATAATATAATGCGATAAATATTTAAATAAGTATCGTTATGAAAAATTGCTATCACTTTTAAGTTTTTATATACTCCATAACCAAGGAACAACATTAAGAATAAGTGCAATTAAAACTATTGTTGCTAATATATTTAATACTTTTTTGTTCGCCTCCAACTTATATATTTGCCAACCGTCAAATCCTGGTATTGGCAATAGGTTTGCCATTCCGACAAATAGATTTAGCAGAAATGAAAGCGCAACAAGTGTGAAAATGAAATAGATGAATGAGCCAAACAACGTTGTTATTACGTAATTTTCTTGTACATAAACACCTATCTTGCCTGTTTGGTTTGTCTTGAATATATACGAGCCTTTGTTTGTTTCAACGCTTATTGTTGAAAAAGGTTTATCATTTGCTGTAGCTACTTTGAAACTCGAAAGATTTTCTATTGGATAGTTGTTCCACTTTAATATTATTGAGCCAGGCATTATTACGTTATTTGCTGGATAACCAGGCATTGTTGCTACAACGCTAACATAACTATGAAATACATTAGTTAGCTCTGGAAGCAAGACTATCATTATTACAAAGAATATTATACTTGCTAGTATGTTGGACGATATTCCCGCAATGAGCATCCTTTCTTTCTTTTCTTTGGTTAAATTTTTTAGTTCTTTTTCATCCGCTTCAACGTATGCACCTAATGGAATAATACCAAACAAAAGAACTCCGACAGATTTTAGTTTCACTTTTGCTATTCTTGCCAAGACACCATGTGAAAATTCATGTATAATTAAAAGTATAGCGAGAGATAATATACCCGCTACTAGAGGTATTGTTATGCCAGGTATTATAGGAGCTATTCCTGCTACCTGGCTATTTAAAATTTGATAATTTGGTTTACCATTTATAAAAGTTGGTATAAAGGCAAGTGTCGCAAGAAGTATTGAAACTCCATTATATATTATTGCACCAGCGACAAATGTTGCGAAACCACCAGATATAGTTATTATATCAAGCAAATATCCATAATAATTCGGTGCAGAAGCGATAGTATTCTTAAGCGTTGCATTATTTATCTTGTTTGTTATCTGGGGAACATTAAGAAAACTCATTGAAATATAACTATATGGTAAGATAAGAAATAGCAATAGCACAAGACTTGCAATACCAACAATAAAAACTTTCTTATTAATATACTTGAATATAAATAAAGTAGCTATGCCAAAACTAATTGTTAGCCCCCATTCAGCAATGTAGAGCCATATTTTTTTATGTGTTTTCGAAAGCCATTCTATAACACCTAAACCGTGCTTACTGCCTAGCATATAAGTTCCATATCTACCTTTTAATTTATTTATAAGCATTATGAGTTCGCCACTTACGCCTAAGACAATTATTGCATAAAGCCATCTTATTAAGACGTTCCCGCTTGAAAAATAAAGATAAGATAACGCAACTATTATAAGCAAAACTATTGCAACGTTCAAAGCATTTCTTTCAAGCTTGTTCATTTTAATTCCTTGACCCATAAACAACACTCTAATTTATAACATTGTCTTTATATAATTTTATAATTAGGTTTATAAATAAAATATTTTTGTTAGCATTATTTTTAGACAGAAGATTATTCTAATATAAAATTAGCGTATTTGCTTTTATAAATTTCATTAAAACTTCTCGGGTCGTCATTTATAGTGTGGGTTAAATAATTTATTATTTCTTCAGCTGTTTTTTCATTTTCTACAAAAAACTGAATTCGTGTAGGACCAACGCTTTTAATGATAGCAGGCGTGTCTTTCAAAGAATAAAGGCTTATTATATGAGAAGATACCTTGCCCTCATACACGCTTACCGCATTTAATTCAAACCCTAATTTTCTATTCCTGAAAAGCCTGTTAATATATTTTTTATTGCCCTCATAATACTTTTTGCTAACGTCTTTTAATTCTATCCACATAATTTAATAAATAAAATAAGTATTTAAATAGGTTTTAACTTTGAAATATTTTTCTAATATCGTATGGAATATCACTATTATTATATTCGAGTTTTATAGAAGCGTTTATTTCATGTATTTCGCCAGTTTCAAGTTCTTTCTTTAAAGACTCAGCATCAAAAATTCCTATCTCTTTTGTTTTTTCGTTTTTAATTAGATAAAGAGACTTTCTATTTGGCGGATAATTAAAACTTTGCCACTTTTGAAGTTGCTTTGTCATATAATCAGTTTTTAATTCTGATGGGTATATTACTCCGTCTTCACGGGCTTTCAACTCAACAGCAAAGGACTTATCCTTATAAAATACTATATAATCCCCAACATCTGGAGTTTTAACAAATCCTATATCTTTTAATCTTATTAAAAACCAGCCATCTTCTATTTTGCACAAGGCATGAAAGCTTTTAACAAATTGAGATTCAAAATATTTACCTGTATTCATAATATAAAATTATTAAACCTTTTTAAAATACCTAATTAAAAAATAATCGTGGAAAAAATATTAGTATTAAGCGATATTCATTACCCACTACCAGAGAGCGAGCTTTTTGAAGATATAATTTTTAAAGAAAACCCAGATAAGGTATTTCTTTTAGGCGACAACATTGATAATTATGGAACGAATTATGACTTGCTAGACTTATATAAAGAGTTTATTGAAAGATTTTCAGTGATTTTTCCTTTAGAAAAAACTGCAATAATACTTGGCGATAATGATTATCAAGGCGACGAAAGAATCATAAGATATATAAATAGTTTGAGAAAACTTAATAGTAACGCTTTTACATATACTTATAAAAACCTATTTTTATTTCATGGAAATATAGAAAATGGCAATCATGCAATGGAGCTTTTAGGCAAATATGCTGGATTAGCAATGAAAGGCATAAATAAAACGCTACTACCAGAGTTGCTTATGAAACGGATAAGAAGCACGTATAATATTGAAAAAGACAAAATAGTTTTAGCTGGGCATATACACTACTTGGGACGTGTAAATGGTGGAGTTTTTTGCGGAACCTTGAATACGACTCCAATAATATATAAAGGAAAAGATTCATTGGGATATGTAATTATAGAGTCAAACAATAGCGAAATAGATTATGAGGATATAAAAATAAATACAACATTTAAACTTTATTTTTAAAATAATATCAATGAAAAATGGCAAACTCCAGGCGAGTATAGAATATATTGTTGTTTTATCAATAATCGTTATAGGCGTTATGATTGTGGCAGTAGTTTATATGCGGACTTCGAGCAATACAAAAATAGGAAATATAAATAATTTATTGGCGATAGCATATTTTAGTGGCAGAAACGGTTCTTATATTTGCAATACGACTGAATTAGAAAATTCTTGCTATGAAATTTTATTAACAAATCCTTTACCAACTTATCCTATTTATAATCTTAGTTATTGGAGCAAAGAAGATGAAAATAGTAATTATACATTCGAACTGAAGCAAGATCGTTATGTTTTAAGCCTAAATTCCCCGTGTCAAAATCAGTTTAACAACGGGTCTTCGTTCCAAACTAAATTAGACAATTTTTATAATATAAATTATATAGGAGAAATAAACGGGTATTACGCTTATATTATTAATGCCCACTCTTCCTTAAACCAGACTCCAGCATTTGTTTCCAGTATATTATTAGAAGAATATACGCCTAATTTATTAGGCACTAGTAAAAATTCAACTTATATATTACCTTTAGGTGGCGGAGTATTACCAATTGTCGTCTATAAAAATGCAACGGCATTATCATATTTAACGCCGAAGAAAATAATTACAGATTATAAATGCCCTAATATAAACGCTTTTAAACCTGCAAAATCTATTTTATATGTGAGCGAAAAAGGCTTGATAGCAAATGACTATATTTCATTTAAAGAAACATTTGAAAACAAAACAATAAAAACAGAATCATATGCAATAACTTCTTCGAATAGCGTTACTTTTTTGATAAACGACATAAATTCTACACCAGAAAAAGTCTTTTTAAATATTACTGCCACAAATTCAAATGGAAAAATAATAGGAATTAAAAATATCACCGCGTTAGATAATGGAACTATATATGTTAATTTCACGCAACC
>OGCG01001262.1_pt1 | contig 12840 bp, 15 predicted proteins | sample 1570061 | NCBI WGS metagenome assembly OGCG01 (sample SAMN06268698, study PRJEB24515) | hot springs metagenome | isolation source: Joseph's Coat, Yellowstone National Park, Washington, USA | place: USA:Joseph's Coat, Yellowstone National Park, Washington, USA
AAGCTCTCCGAACGCGCGTACCACTGCGGCGTGTGCGGCCTCGCAATCGACCGCGACCTGAACGCCGCAATAAACGTACTGAGGATGGGATTTCTTAAAGTAGGGGTGGGCATTCCCGAATTAACGCCTGTGGAGATGCCTCTGGCGGGATACCTGATTCGTGAGGGTATTAGCCATTTCGTTGAAGCAGGAACCTCAAATCCTTCGGGGAGGAGAGGATGTCAGAGCACCCCGCCTCGCGACCTCGCGTAATAGTATAGACGACGTAACTTGCATAACTCTAATTTCGCGGATAGCGTTAAAGTGTCCACGAGTCCGATTAAAAAGATATACGTTTGGTCAACTTACAGCAATTTTTGGTGATAATGGATAAATCAGGATATAACTCACAAACCAACCTTGTTACTAATCCAGGCTTGCCTCCAATTACTTTACGTTTTCTGCTCATTATGTTAACATACTCCTGTCCTAGAGGTTAGGAAGCGTTTGCTTCTAGGTCGTTGCTGTATTCGCCGTGTCAATCAGCCTTAGACGATTTCCAACGGCCTGGAATCGTCGTGTTCCTAACGTTGCAAACTCTCACTGACATCCTCTCCTCCCCGAAGGCCGGAGCTTTCTTGCTAATATGTTGTAACTAAATCCTATTAAAAATTGGTGTTTTATTGCTCACTAGACTTTGTTCATTTCGGATGGCGATTCCCGATTCCACGGATGTTAAACTGGAGTAAAAAACGCAAAATCTATATTTTAATATATTTTTAAAGTGAAATGCCATTTGATGATGATGAGTTATTGCTATTAACCCCAGGACCGGTTTCAGTGCACCCTAGAGTACTCAAGGCACTATCTAGTCCTATACGTTATCACAGAAACAAAGAGTTTTGGGAGGTATTAGGTTGGGTTTCGAAATTTATTTCGAAACTAGAAGGTACGCAGAACCTTACAATTCCGATTACTGGATCTGGAACTGCAGCCATGGACGCAGCTCTATCATCCATATCGAAGCCACATTCAAGAATTCTATCCTTAGTAAATGGCGTGTTCTCTAAACGCATGTATGATATAGCTAAATACTATTCAGACGACGTCGTGCTTTATGAAAAAGTATGGGGCAAAGCAATCACTAAGGATGACATCCAGCTGGCCTTAGAAAAGGGCCCTTTTGACATAGTCACAATCGTACAAAACGAGACATCAACAGGCGTATTAAATCCAATGAAAGAAATTATGAATGAAGTTACAAAGAGCGGAGCCATATCAATTGTTGACGGAATAACAGCCGTCGGAGGTGATTTTGTAGATGTAGATAGGTGGGACGTGGACATCATGATTACCGCTTCACAGAAATGCATAGGAGCTCCTCCGGGTATGTCTTTTATCACGATCAGTGATAAAGTTATGAAGGCTTTAGAACAAGATTCGAGGGGACGCTCATATTATTTAGATATAAGGAATTACATAAAGGGTAAAGATATTAATATACCTTTTACTACCTCAACGCCAATCCTATTAGCGGTGAGCGAGGCATTAAAAATGATTGAAGAAGAGGGCATAAACAACAGGATAGCAAGACACCATTTGATGGCTCAGGCCGTAAGAACCGGACTCAGGGGCATGGGATTAAGCCTTTTTGCAGAAGAAGGATACGAATCAAACACTATAACAGCGGTTAATTTACAGAACTCGAACGGCGTGGTTGCGCAAGCAAGGCAATACGGCGTATTATTTGCAGAAGGCCAGGGAATCCTCGCAGATAAAATCTTAAGGTTCGGCCACATGAATCTAGTAGGTAAACGGGAGGTCCTAATTGGTCTGGCTACTTTAGAGTTGGCGCTTAAAGATTTGAACGTCAATTTTATTAAAGGCCAAGGAGTTCTTTCGGTGCTAAAGCTATTCGAATCGATGTCGTCTCAATAAATTTTTTAAACGAATTTTAATATCACTCAAACCGAGTGCTATTCATCCCAAACCTACCGTCAATCTCTTAGCGCGTAATAGTTGCCTTTTTCATATAATCCATATTCTAAAACTAAGGCCTTTAATGCGAATAATATTCTGCCCTGAAAAGGCCATCAAGGGCATCCCCTTCGGACCCTTGACCGCTTAACCGATACTCCTTCGACGCATCCTTCGATTATTTTGACTAACGATTCGCTACTACTTTCCTCTACAACAGTACCATTAACTATTATATCTGCTCCAGATTCCACGGCCGACCTAGCGTCCTCTTTCTCCCTTATGCCGCCACCCACTATTAGGAGGACGTCTTTAGGAATCGAAGACCTAACCTTTAATATCGTATTGGAAGGCAACGGTTTTTCTACGCCAGATCCTCCTTCAAGATAGACTGCGTGCATGCCCATTAGAGAAGCCGCCATGGCGTATGCGGACGCGGCCTTGTAGTTTTTTGGCTCTATTTCTTGCGTCATACCCATAATTGAAACCATACTACTCTTGCCAAACACCACGTATCCAACCGGTATTGCCTCCATTTTCATTTTATAAATTAGAGGGGCGGCCTGCGCCTGTGCCCCAATTAGGAAATAGGGGGATAACGAGTTCAAAAGTGTCAGATAAAATATAGCGTCTGCGTTTTTTGCCAAACCAAACAACCCGCCAGGAAATAAAACTACGGGCTTTGACGAAAAGTTTTTTATGGTCCTTACGGTTTCTTCTACTTGAGTGGGATAAAAGCCCGTACTCCCACCAACTAAGTAACCATCGGTACCAGTTGCGTCCAATCCCGCGATCTGCTTCTGAAGCAAGTCGGTTTTCTCGGGATCAATTAAAGTAAAATGAAAGAAACCTTTTTCGCCAACTATTTGTCTTATTCTACTCTCTATATTTCCAATCAAATTGATCGCGCTAAACCAGTAATTATATCCACTAATTTGTTATAGGCGTCAACCGCCTGCTGATTCTTATTTACGGTAACCTTCTGAGTAAAGCCGCAAACCCCGCATTTTAAGACGAACTCCTTCTCTCCATTTTCACCTGTGCCCGTTTCTGTAGCAACCAGGCTTTCATTATCGCATTTAGGGCACCTGAATACCTTAGGTATTGAGCGCCTAACCTTAACCGGCGTTACCTTTCTCCTTCTTCTCCTACCCATTTATGTAAAAAGGGGGGACATATTTAACTTTGTGGGAATCAAATAAGTGGAGTACGATAAAGTTAAGTACAGGAGATGTATTTTATCAGATTGTCTGAACCTGCTACACAACAACTTATGGATAACTCGTTCGGCAAAACCGTTCTGCTCGTACTCAAGGGCGGGAAAACCATAAGAGGACTACTGAAAAACTACGATATTTATTTAAATGTCGTCTTGGAAAACGCGGAAGAAGTCGGACCAGACGGCAAAACTAAGGATTTAGGTACCATAGTTGTAAGGGGGGATAATGTAATAATAATATCGCCTATAAACGCCTAGCTAAGGGTCCGACTTACCATCTTGTTTATTTGAATTATTGCCTTCTCCTAGTTCGCGATCAATTCTTTCTAATTCAGAGCGCAGGAAATCCCTGTATTTTTCCTTAAGTCTTTTGAGGTTATAATTCGGCCTTACGGTATTTTTTACTTCCGCGACCCCTGAAGCTACCGTATCCATTACTTCGCTTGTTAAAAACAGGTTTGTGCTAGCTATTTTCGCCGCAAATTCTTCCAGAACGGACATCTTCTCAATTAGGTGCGCCTGATACTTATAATAATCAGCTAACTTTACCTTGCCTTTTTCTGTTATCTTATACTTCCCGTCGGATTCCTCTATGTACCCTTCTTCCAACAATCTACCCAACATTGGATAAATTAAACCTGGAGAGGGCTTCCAGTGCAGACTTGGATCGCCCGATGCCGCGTCTATTATTTCTTTGCCGCTCAAACTATTTTTAGATAAAAGGTACAATACGTAATACCTGGTAAAGCCCCTTGGCACAGCATCTTTTGCTTCGGACACAATATTTGTAATTATCTCTTTTTAAACGTATCGCTAGTGATATAAGTTAGTTTCAGTGTAACTTACAAAAACCCACAAGAAAGAATATCTCGTGGACGCCAACGACATTCTTGAGGTAGAAAGACGGATAGATTCTGCGAGTAAAGCTCTATCCAAATTAGAGGCCATCAGCAGGTTAGATTCCCTATACGAGTATACGTCGCTCTATGCCGCGCTAAATAAGTTCTTGGCAAACCCCAATGAATCAAACAAATCTAATTGCATAAATATATTAAACAGTTTAAAAAAATCGCCTCATGCCCATTCTGCGGACACCGCAAGAAAACTCATAGGGTTGGGTATGATATTAATAGCGGCACCCGAACCCATAACTACGGCCGTTGGTCTGGCCCTAGTCGCAGCTGGAAAAAAGATGGACGAGGAAAAAAATTAATCTATGACCTTCGTAATGCGGGCTAGGCGTTCAGCCTCTTCAAAACTTAGCCCATTGCCTAATATCGTGTACCTGTTATTTATTTTGTGAGCGATCGTAAGCGATCTAATAACGTCAATATTGCTTACGTGCAATTCCCTAGCGTTCACAGGCGCTCCAACTAACTTTAAGGAGTAACGCAGTGCTTCCCAATCCAAACCGTGGAGCTTTCCCATCATTATAGTCCCAACGCCACAGGCCTCGCCGTGCAAAGCCTTATCAGGAGCTAGAAGCTGGAGAGCGTGGGCGAAAAGGTGCTCCGATCCGCTTGCTGGCCTACTAGACCCAGCTATTGCCATGGCTATCCCCGAACTTACCAAGGCTTCTGCTAAAACCCTTAATCCGTTTTCTTCCCCAATTGCTATACGGTCGCTGGCGCCGAGAACGTGATCTGCAGAAAGTCCGGCCAAAGCCGCAGAATAATCTCCAAACTCTTCTAGACCTTTTTCGCTTGCCAACCTCCAATCCAAAACCGCCGTTTTTTTTGCTATAGTATCGCCGAAACCTGCGGCTACAAATCTATGAGGCGATTGCGCCGCAACCCTCAAGTCTACGAATACTGCCCTAGGAACTTTAGCGGCTATAGATGAAGGGCCTAGGCTTGAATAGAGCGAGGCTCTAGGCGAAGCTATCCCGTCATGCGATAATGTAGTTGGCATTGAAATGCAAGGAACGCCCATCCGGGAAGATAACAGCTTTCCACTGTCTATTACGGATCCCCCTCCTATCGTTAGGACCGCGGAGATCTTTTCTCTTAGTACAAACTGCTCGCTAGCCCGCAATAAGTCCCCTAGTGCAGGAGGCTTATCTATCTGCAATTCAACAAAGTTTATACCAGCGACAACGCTAATTAACGGTAGGTATGAGCGTTTTCCGTGGACCAATAATACCGAGCCAGTAGTAACCAAAGACTTCATATAGTTGTTGGCCGAACTAAGTAAATCGGGGCCTATTGCTATCCTTTCTGGTAGAGTAACATCGTGAATTCCTTTTAGTTTGATTCCAGCCAAGGCTTATACTTAAAAAGAAGCGCCCCCAATTTTAAGTCTGCTCGGAGTTAACTAGTTGTTGCTTTGTAATTATAGCGTTCGCAGTACTGACATCCTCTCCTCCCTGAAGGTTAAGGTTCCTGCTTCAGCGACCGCGCTCGATCCCAATTCCACCCCAGGAGTTGCCCCCTGCCTCTGGGTCGGTTGCGGAGGTAGCGATCTCCGCAGGCGCGAATTCGGGAATGCCCTTCCCTACGAAATTTGATTGATCTGCTTAACATAAACGTTTCGCAATTCATCTCCTCCCCGAAGGCCGGAGCTTTCTTGCTAATATGTTGTAAAGGACTAATATACCCTAAGAGTATCTAATATTTCGAGACCCAGTGCGTCTACGTGGAATCTATACCTAATATAAGACGATAAATCGTCGATTTTCCTCGGTTCTCCGTGATTAACTATTATAGTCTTTGGATGACTTCTGAGCCTCTCTACGAATTGAATTAATTCCTTTCTATCAGAGTGCCCCGATAACCCTTCTATAGGTATTACCTTCATACGCACTTTAAACGCTTTCTCTTCGCCAGATTCGTCTTCCAGCTGTATTTCTGTAGCGCCTTTTGATATTTTTCTTCCAAGGGTACCCTCTGCCTGGTAACTAGTAAATATTATAGCGTTTTTTTCTTCTTCGACCATATATTTTAAGTAGTCAAGTGCTGGGCCACCAGTAAGCATACCAGCCGGAGCCATTATCACGCACGGCTCACCGGTAGCTAACTTCTGGCGATCCTCTATTCTTAAATGCATATCGAAATTTTCGTGCAGAAACGGATTCTCATCATAGTATATGGAGTCCCTGAGTTGCCTGCTAAGCGATTCAGGGTGCGCCATGTGCAGCGCTGTGGTTTCATAAAGTAAACCTTCCATGTGAACCTTGGTTTTTGGTAGTAACTTTTTGTTAAACGCGTCTGCCATTATTATCATTAATTCTTGTGCCCTTCCTACGGACAACACGGGTATTAGAACGCTTCCGCCATGCTCAAGAGTTACGCGGACCGCCTCTATAAATTGTCTTTCGGCCTCCTCCCTAGGAACCATTAAGTCATTTTTTGCCCCATACGTACTTTCCATAATGAGGGTTTCAACGCGAGGGAAGTCTGTTTCTGCCCTTTGAAACAACCTAGTATCAGCGTATTTAAAGTCGCCCGTATAAACGATATTATGCTCACCCTCGCCCACATGAAGGTGCGTAATTGCTGAGCCTAAAATATGGCCAGCATTATAAAGGGTAGCCTTTATATCCGGAGGTATGTCCACGACCTCTCCGTATTCCAAGGGAATCGTATGAAGTAATGCTTTTTTATAATCGTTAACGCCGTAGGGAGGTTTCTTCCCCCCTTTCTCAGTTACATCCATATAATCGCTCTGTAGTAATGCCATTAATTCTGACGTAGGGCGCGTCATATAAACAGGACCCCTATAGCCGTACTTGAACAAGAAAGGTAAAAACCCAACGTGATCCAGATGCGCGTGGCTAATTATAACCGCGTCTAACTCTTGGAGATCAAATCCCAGAGTGTCTAACCTGGGAAATTCGTCAAGCGCATTAAGGGCCCCTGGCTTCACGCCGCAATCCAGCAAGACCTTGCTAGACGCGGTTTCTACCAGTATCGAACTACGACCAACTTCTTGAAACCCGCCTAACGCTTTAACGGTAACGTAATTATTTCTGTAAATAAGGGGGCGGTGTATGCTTTGCCCTACATCTCTGAGGAAATCCTTTCTATAAGTGCCCTCATTACTCATTAAGGAAAGAATTCCCTTGAGCGTAGCGGATTTTATTGGGGGAGCCCGCACAAAAATCGGCCTCCAACCAGTTTCTTGAGCTATTTCTTTGAGCAGAGGGCTTCCAGGCCCGCCGAGGGAGCCGTATTTTTTAGCCATTATTATTACTTCTCCCTCTTCTTCATTAAACGAAACGTTTTCTAGGCCAACCTCTTCGCCAAGGGCCTTTCTGATTAACTTCTCGGCGTCTTGAGGTAGCATGCGCTGTGACGGGTCTGTCCTGACTATTATCCTAGTCTTTATCTGTTTTGCCATATTTCTAATAATCGATTCATCATCCAATAGTTGCTGAGGTTTCTCGCAGTAAAGCGCTATGTTTGGGCCTTCGAATTCGACCTTGGTAAGCCTAGCCTCAGGAGGAATACTTCTAAAAATTACATCTCTTATTTGCTTAAGCCTGGCTTCAAGGTCGTAGTCTTCCAAAAAAGTTCACCAAATTGCTCGCTTCTTAAATGCGCCATTCTTATTTATAATGAACAAATCCACTCCTTCGCCTGTTGCAGTATCCCATTCTATCGCGGCCTCTATGGCTTTTCTTACCAAGGGTGCCGAGTCCTCAACTTTCATGTGAAGAAAGTCATGCCCCTGAAGTTGGCCGAGGGCAACTGGAGATCCGGAACCCGTAGCTATCATTTTTTCTTCGGTTAGGGCTCCGAAGAAATCTACTGCAAACAGCGCAGGCCCATCATCGTCATAACCTCCAACTATTAATTGAATTGGATAGCGAGCATAACGATATTGGCCACCCATTCCTTGGGCCGCTAATGATGCTAACGCCCGAACGGATAGCCTTCTTCCGTAAGTCATTTCGAATAGATTCGCCTCACCCTTTAATTGATCTATTAAAATTTGTGCTTCGGCCACAGTGCCCGCCATAGTTACGGCAATATAGGGTTTTATTAACGATATTTTATCCGTTTTCTTATGCCCTATAAAGTAGCCTGATACAGCGCGTTTGTCGGCGGCCAAGATCACGCCGTCCTCACACAAAATGCCTACCGTCGTAGTGCCCTTAAATATCTCTGTTGATTGCAAACCAGAACCCAAGATTGAAGAGATTTTACCTTTTAACTTTATCGTTATTTTAAACCCGTTTTCGACAAAGCGGCAAAACGTTTTTCCTTAGAGCGACTGATTTAAATGCAGCAAATACCATAAAGTCATGCAAAACAGAAGGGTAGTGCTGATGCCAGCTGGTTCAGCCAAAATTGGATATGTGTTTAGGAAGGCCCAGGTGGACTCCGAGTGCACGAAGTGCCCTCTATACGCTTTTTGCGGCGGTGATCTAAGTGATAAAAAGAATTATAAGGTAATTGAGGTAAGGGATTCTACTAAAAAATGCCCTCAGACTGGGGAAGACTTGCGCGCCGTAGAAATATCCGAGGAGCCGATAGCCCTAATCGTAGATAAAAAAGGGATTATGAAGGGTATAACGGTAAAATACAGGCAAATACCCTGCGAAAATAAATTCGACGAATATTATTATTATTGCCATGAAACTGGCCTGAGTGAAGGAGATAAGATAACCATAGAGGACATACTAGTAGACAACCTTGAAATAAATGGTAGGCGGTACGCTTTAGTTAAAGCCGTTTTAAAAAACTAATTTCGTATCGTTTAGTTGCAATGTATTTTGATTTAAACTCGCTAACTTTGTTAGATAGTGCGCTGAAGTCCCAGCTTGTAACGTTAAACCTAGCTAGATCAACCTTCCACTCTCCGTTCTTGTTCCTCCACCTGTAAAGCCTTATCTGACGGCTACCATTGCCGCTCTCGACGACCAATATGGCCTCCCAGAAGTTCTGGCTTTTTAACAAGGTATAGCCATCCAGTAATTTGTAGAATTCCCCCAACGGGTAAGTATCTGGACCTTTTTTTTCCTCATGCTCTTTTGTTTCATTGTTCGGATTATTTTCGCTCAATTTTAATAAAAAATACCCAGAAATATAAGTTTAGCCTTCTAAGAACAAAAAATTTATAACTAGATGAATATATTTCTTATATGGAAAAGGAAATATATCCAATAACTGTGCATAAGAACGTGAACGGGGATTTTGAAGTTTGGTATTATGATGATTCTGGTAGGTCTCAGGCCAGGGCTTCATCTACACGAATAAATAAGATTCCACTATTTAAGTGGTGCCAGGCAACGCTAACCCCGGAGTATAACTACGGCTCAGCGCAGACTTCGCAGTTTCAAATAGAGAGAATAAGCGAAATACAAGGGAGGGTTGATCCCGAGCTAAGGTGGATCCTGATAGATATGGATGGATGGCCGCGCTTCAAGATACGCAGCAAAATTAGGGAAGGGTTTTCGGATGAGGTTAATGAGGACGCGCTATTCAAAGCAATAAAGTATTATGACCCAGATATTATTGTGATAACGACTCGTACTAGAAGAGGGTTAGAGGCCGCGGCCTTAGATCACGCAAAAGATTTGGCCGAGTTAGGCCGTGATGGGAAAGGTTCTATGATTAGGGGTTGGGGACTTCCACGGTTAAACGGAAGATTAGTCATTGACCCATTAGAAATATCCCATTTAATAGGTTTTTATGATGATCTAAATGAGACTACTGCCGAGGAAATAATCGACGCGATAAAGTTTTTGGTAAGCATTACATCATCGTATAATTTTTTGCTTTACAGCAATTTCTCCGGTATTGCTTCGTTGATATCAAAATACAAGCACGCCGATACACCATTTATTAAAACTGGGCTTTATGAGGGGCGTTTTAACGATTGCATAGACCTGCAAGAAAAGGATCGCTGGTTAATCAACAGCGCTAAATCCAAAATTAGGCTAAAGATCTTAGTTAACCTTGCCGAGTCTTTCCAAAGTTCGACGACGGAAACCGATCCAAATGCGATGTACAAGTACGGAGCTAGAACAATAACCAACAATGAAAGCGGTTTTAAGGTCTTCAGTTACGACAAACTTCTATTAGGAAGAAAAGAAAAGGAATGGGCGGCTTTAAAAGGAGGGGAATTATTTGCCGCCTTCCAGAGCGGAAATCCGTATTACTCGCCAGTATCCAGAAAACTTCAGAGAAATATATTATTGAAGGCCCTATCTGAAGGACCAGAGGGAGCAAAATCTGTTGTAGAAGAGGAAAACCCACAAGAACTAAATCCATTTTACTTGATAGTTGAACGCGAAGTTCGCGTTGAGGGTAATCTAGTAAGACGGAAGGGTGTGCTTATGCTCGATGGAAGCCTAAAGCCACCTCTTTGGGTGAATCCCGCATTGGACGGAGTAAATTTAGATGTTTATACAAAAGAAAGGCAGGCCGTCTCAGCCCAAGTCATATCTATTTGGGAACAAACAAGGTTGGGCGATTTTAATCGGCCTTAGGCTGGCGCCGCAATTCTGCTTCTGGTATTATTGTTAACCCAGGAGGATTCTTAGACACGTTCCCCACTCTGACTCCTATTAATGTTTTCACGCCTTTTTCTGCAGCAATATCAACTAATCTTTGAGTTATCACTCCGTCGAATACTACCGCGTAAACTTTGCCGTCCTCAGACTCACCCAGTTTTTCGGCTAAGCCGCCAACTGGGATCCGGTCTACCTGATCCAAGTTAGAGTCGAGCAAAGCCGCCTCAAGCGTACCTTGCACGCTGTCAAGAACTGTTATAATTTTTTTATCTACAGTAAGCTCTGGCTTGGCCTCTTCTTTAGTTTCCTCGACCTGAGGCACTGCCTCCCGAACTGCTGGCTCACTAGACTCTTGGTAGGTCTCGGCAGGTTTCTCTTCGTTAACGCTAGCTTTTTCTTCGGCAACCTCGTTAACCTCAGCTTTAGCCTTCTCCTCAAGCCTCTCTTTAGTTTTAACAAAAGGTTCCTTCGCGTCAAGCGCCCTAGTAATCTCCTTTCCCGTCAGTTCTTCGACCTCCTTTCCGCTGGGTGCACGCGCAACAAAGTCTATATCAACGCTCGCCTCTTCCAATTCCCTGAGTATCATATCGCCTCCGCGGTCGCCATCCAAGAAAGCTATGAGCGTTTTTTCCTTGCCCAAATCGATTATCTCTTTCGGTACGTTACCTCCCGTCGCACCACCCAATGCTAGAGCGTTTTTGTACCCATGCTTTAGGAGATTTATAACGTCCGCCCTCCCTTCAACCAATATTACTTCTTCAGACTTCTTAACTTCTGGACCAGCCGGAAGTTTCGACTGGCCATATTCCTCTATTGAAGAGCCTTTAACAGAATACATTAATTCCATTAAAGCTTCTTCAACGCTTCCCACATTTTCGCTTTCCTTCTGCTTTTCAATAATTTCTTTGGTACGCTTTAAAATCTCTTGCCGCTTCTCTTCTCTGAGATCCGTAAGCGACCTCAACTGTATGTTCGCATTATAAGGGCCGACTTTGTCAACGCTCTCTATGATCGCTATTATGAAGGCCGTTTCTTCCTTGCTCAAATTAGAGGGAACAATTATTTCACCAAGGGTTTTTTTGCCCTTTATTTCTGAGTTGATCTGGATTCTACCGATCTTTCCTTTTTCTTGAAGTCCCCTAAGATCGTATTCCTCAGTAAACAGACCCTCGGTCTGCCCAAACAGGGCACCGACGATATCAGCCCTGTCAACTGGACCATCAACCTCTAATGAAAACAGGGCCTCATACTTAGCACCTGCTAGACTTGCCCCACCCAAAGTCTTCACCGCTCACCTGACGCCAAACGTGTCGCTGGCGCCTTGATCTTGCCCCACTCTTCCTTTCTTAGTAGTCCATTTAAGGTCCATTTCCATGAATTCGAGGGCAACGCTCCTAAAGCCGTCGAAAAGCTCCCTAAGTTCCTCCTCGGTGAAGGTATCTATTATCGAAGGATCACTTAACCACTGATTCCAACCGTTGACTGATTCCAATATTGATAAATTAATTAACCTCACGTTGGAGTAAAGGGATAACCTATCCCCATAATTCATTTTTTTAACCATATCCATTTTTTTAATTAATCTGTCTTCCCATGTAGACATCCTAATCGCCTAACTTATATTTGGTAGTTGTCCGTATTTAAGCGTGGCTAATTCCTGGCTTCAAGTGAAAGGGAGCAAACGGACCTCTTATGTTAATAAAGCAAAAATCTGATCTACGTAAGTGTAAAATTCAAAAGATTTCTTATCGCGAGGCCTATCCAGATCTATATTTACCTGCCCAATTACGTGAGCGGGCCTAGGAGAAAGGACTATTACCTTATCAGATAATTCCACGACCTCTTCTACGTTATGGCTAACCATAATCACAGATTTAATAGGCGAGGACGGATTAATAATATAGGAGTAAACCTCGTCTCTTAAATGCTCAGCCGTAAGCGGGTCCAACGCGCTGAAGGGTTCATCCATTAGGAGAATCTCCGGTTCAAGCACGAGAGCCCGGGCAATAGCTACCCGCTGTTTCATCCCGCCGCTGAGCTCTCCAGGGTAGGCGTTTTCCAAAACCAGCCAGCCCGACGCTCGCTAACGATCTTAACGCCTTTGCTTTTTTATCGTTGGAAGTCAATTGGTTATTTGAATAAAGTGCAATCTCGACATTCTCTAACGCAGTTTTCCACGGCAATAAGGCATAATTTTGAAAAATCA
>OGCG01001264.1_pt1 | contig 12825 bp, 8 predicted proteins | sample 1570061 | NCBI WGS metagenome assembly OGCG01 (sample SAMN06268698, study PRJEB24515) | hot springs metagenome | isolation source: Joseph's Coat, Yellowstone National Park, Washington, USA | place: USA:Joseph's Coat, Yellowstone National Park, Washington, USA
GGCTATCCCTGAATCGAAGTAGTTACTGCTCGATACTCCAACGTATAATACAATGTTTGAGGAGGGTATTATACTACACTTTGGTACTGCAGTAGTATTCTTTACAATAATGAAATTATGATCAATTGCCTCAAAATTAGTATAAATCACGCAAACCTTCCAACCTGCAGGAATAAAAATATGCAACTCACCGTCTGAAGTACCATTAAAATTATACACAGTAGCATTATCCCAAGTAGAAATATACAAGTAAACAGTCTTAGTAGAAGGATTATAAGGCAATAAATTGTGGGTAATTTGAGTTGGTGGTACAGTAGTCGTTACCGGAGTTGTAGTTGTTGTAGGGTAGTAGCAATGAACTGGGTAGGTCACTTTTGCAAAGTTGTATGCTAAAAAGCCTGCCATTACAGCAGTCCCGCCGAAAATGAGTATTAGTATTACAGCTCCTATTTTACTTAGGGCTCTCATGTCTATCAAGATATTTTAGAAAATACGAAAGTATTTATTTTTTATCTTAGTAAACTAACGAAGCTTTATATCATTTATAAAATGATTTTCATAATAATAATTGATAAAGAAAAAGCTTTATATATTACTAGAGCGAGTTGATGACTTGTGGTAAATATGATTGTCCTCCTACCCGCAGCTACGTCAGCATCTCCTTCAAGTATTCCATTCGAGAACTTTTTTGGTTTCTTGTTAGCTGGTTTAGCCACATTGGCAGGGATAGGATACTATCTCTTAATGAGGAAAAAAGCAATCTAACTTTTTAATCGCATATATTTTTTATATTTTATAAGAAAGAAAAGCTTTTAAACTTTCTAAAAATAAGAAAGTTTGAGAACATGAGTGCAAAACATAGGGATTGGGAGAAAATATGGTTCGGTGTAATGCTATTACTCGTAATAATTTTCGTGGCATGGTCTTACGAGTCAATATTAACTGGCTCTACTGCGACGTATAGATACGGCTTACCTTTAAAGTGTGGTCTCCCTCCAAAGTTACCTAATGGAACATTAGTGATTTATATGCTAGCTGTTCAGTGGGCTTGGATACCACAAAATGTATCTGAAATAATTTACCTACCAAACGGTACAATTCATCAAGTCTTAATTACAGACGCAATAATGTATGTTGACGGTTTCCCATATATCAAGGTTTATCCTAAGCAGCCAATAGAATTAATACTTTATAGTAACAACGTTGTCCACGCATTTTACATGCAATTACCTCACGGAGATCAGAACTGGAATATTGTGCCGGGAATAGATAGTTATGCCTTCTTCTACGCTCCAGCAACTCCCGGTAACTACTCATTCCATTGCGCCGAATACTGCGGTATTGGTCATTCATATATGTACGGATATTTTGACGTACAATAAATTAAAAATCTTTTTTATTTTTATCTCTCTTCTCTTTAATTTAAATTTTAGTTTTAACTTTTTATGTTTTAAAAGAAAGAAAAGCTTTTAAACTATGTTAATATAATTATCATGAGAAACAATGAAGCTCTATCCTAAGTCTACAGTAGGAGTAGCGTTAATGTACACAGGAGGAGCACTAGCTTGGCTAGCTGTTTTAGGAATTGCTGCACTATGGTTTAGAACGATATTATTATCTCCACACATATGCTGTCCGGGCATAGGAGAGAAGGTCATTTCGCCTCTATACTATTTCCTAGTAACAATGCATGGGCAAGTAGCGATGTTTATTGTAGTACCAGACCTAACTTTAGCCGCTGCAGCTTACGGACTTTATAAGAGTAAGATGAGCATTTTACACTTTAAGATAATGACCATTGCCTTCTGGTTAATCAACTTACCTTTAATATTTGAATTTGCAGGAGGGCCTACAACTGGTTGGTATGAATATCCTCCCTTAGCATTACAAAAGGGGACTTGGGATATATATGGAGGATTACCTGATGCAAACTTAATGATAGGCTTAGCTTACTTCATGCAAGTACTTAATACACTTGGTGCAATAATTGGAGGCTTGACTTTATTCTTCGACGGATATAAGACAAGACCAAGGGAAGGTAAAATACCGATATTTGCAGCCTATGGGATGGCTTTTGGAGGAATGTTTATGCCAATAACAATTGTTGCACTTACCGGTGCTGCCTTGTGGTATTCATTATATTTCTGGTTCGGAGTTCCCGTAAACCCGTTAACTTGGGTAGTATTATTCTGGTTCTATGGGCATCCTGTAGTATATTACGTACCTTTCACGGTATTCGGAGGGCTTTACACTTTAATTCCTCAATACGCAGGGAGGCCTTTGTACAGTGAAAGGTGGGCCAGGTGGAACATCGCATTATTATTTACTTTTGGCATGATAGCGTGGGTTCACCACTTGCAAACATGGCCTTTACCAATAGCTATTAGGGCTTTCATAACTCCAACTACATTAATACTTGCTGCGGGCTCTGGATTGACAGTCCTTAACTTAGGTTTAACAATATTTACAAGCAAAGGTTATAATTGGAAGGACCCAATAGGAATGGCTTCGCTCATTGCGTTAATAGGATTTATACTTGCAGGTTTACAAGCTCTAATGTTACCAGAAAATCCACTTAATGTTCTCGTTCACAACACATACTACATTGTAGGTCACTTCCACATGATGATATGGACTATAATAATAGTAGGATTTACTGCAATTCTCCTAGATATGTTAAAAACTAAAATGGGCAATGCAGATTTCTCCAACTTAGGAAGAGGACTGTTAACTGCCGGATTAACCATGTGGACTGCTGCAGCTTTAGCCCTAGGATACGTTATGAGTTACGCGGGATATAACGGGTTAATCAGGAGGTGGGATGCCTATCCAGTGAAATTCTTACCTTACATGGACGCAATGACATATTTAGCAGTTACCATGGCAGCTTCCTTTGTAATGTTTGCAATTCCTATTTTAGGAACGTTATTACCTATAAAGACTTCCGCGTTCTGGGTAGGTGCGGAGACTCCTACACTACCTTCCACATCTTTACCGGGTACTATGGCAAAGCATGATAAATAAATTAAAGTTTTATGTTTTAGATATTTATAAGAGAAAACTTTTTTAAGTTTTAATCGAATATTTTTTTATGATTAGATACTCTAAAGAATTCGAAAAAAAGGATTTAATCCTTCCCATTGCTCTTTTAGTGGCGTTCCTTAATCCTATTACACAAGGATTAGAATTTACGAACCCCGTTATTTACATGTTGGACCATTATGCTATTTACGGTGCTGGAGTCCTACTAGGTTATAAGTTGCTTAGGACAAACTTTTACCTCTTTTTACTAGGGGCAATTCCAGCAGGCTTTTGGCATATACCATTATTCTTTGCATTGGGTGCGTCATTCGTGCAATATAGGACAATAGAGGAGTTAACTCTATTCCTAGGAGGTTTGGTAGCTGGAGGATATATTCCTCAAATGAAACTTTCTGGCAAGGTAGGAGCTTTAGCAGTTTATATGCTAGCGGACAGCATATTAAGTATCTTCTTCATTCTAGAGTATAAGCAATATACCCACGAGTGTTACTCTTTCCTAGCTTACGCTCCTTCACAATTGCCTTTTGTAGGTATTTCAATGTTTGCAGTAATGAATGTAATCCTAATCTACGCGATAATCAAAATACTCAGGAATGCATCAATATTTTAAGTCAGTCGGGCAAGTTATCTTCATTCCTCGTCATTGACCCTTTCATCATCCTAGTCAATTAAAGAAATGAAGTTTTTAATTTTTGCTAACTATGTTAAAAGTACGAAATCAAAACTAACGCTTGGGCTGTATACTTATTAAAAATTTATAACCAAACTTTCTTTAATAATTATCATGTACGTTGGACAAAGGATAAGGAGGAAAGAAGACTTAAAATTAATAACAGGGACCGGAAGATACGTAGACGACATAAACCTTAACGGCATGCTTTATTTGGCAATTCTAAGGAGTAATATCCCTCACGCAAGGTTAAAGAAAATAAACGTTGAAGATGCTCTAAAATTACCCGGAGTAGTGGATGTAATAACCGGGTTAAAGATAAGCGTTGAGAATAGGCCAAATAATTTCCCAATGGCTGTGGATGAAATCCTTTACGAAGGACAACCAATAGCTGCAGTCTTGGCTGAAGATAGATACACTGCTTATGACGCATTAGAATACATTTCTTATGATTATGAAGAACTACCTGCAGTTGTTGACCCAGAGGAAGCAGTAAAAGATGAGGTTAAGGCTGTAGAAGGAAAAAGTAATATTGCGTATTCGAAAGTTTACAAAGGAGGAAACGCTGAGAAAGCGTATGAGAGCAGTGATGTAAAGATAGAAGAGAAATTCGTCATATCAAGAGTTTATCCTGCACCTATGGAACCTAGAGGATTAGTGGTTGATTTCCAACAAGATAGAATAACTGTTTATGCGTCAACTCAATCTCCTCACTATATGAGGTCTTACTTACTTTCTGCTTTTCCAGAGTACGATTTTAGGGTTATACAAGCAGACGTAGGCGGAGCTTTCGGTTCTAAATTATTCCCCTATCCTGAGGATTACATAACTGTCTATGCATCAATCAAATCTAGGAGGCCCGTAAAATTCGTTAATACTAGAACGGAGGAACTTCATTCAACTTACCATTCTAGAGGTCAAATACACCACATAAAATTAGGAGCAAACAAGGACGGCAAAATTAACGCAGTGATTGATGATATTATTATAGACTTAGGAGCAGCTTGGCACGGATTCTATTTGGCAGATATTTCCGGAACACTAATCACCGGACCTTACGACATTAAGAATGCTACTTCAACTATTAAAGGAGTTTTAACCAACAAGGTTCCACTAGACCAGTATAGAGGAGCAGGAAGGCCTGAAGCAGCCTTCGTATACGAGAGGATGATGGATATCCTTGCTGACGAGTTAGGAATTGACCCAATAGAATTAAGGAAAAAGAACGCGATAAGGGAAACCCCATATGTAAATCCTTTTGGCTTAAAATATGATAGTGGTAATTATCTAGACCTACTTAATAAGGCTGAAGGATTTTATAGGGAAATGGAGAAGACTGCTGAAGAATTGAGAAAGCAAGGCAAGAAAGTTGGTGTAGGTTTATCATTTTATATAGAGCAAAACAATTTCGGTCCTTGGGAGAGCGCTTCAGTAAGATTATTATCTAATGGTAAAGTTGAAGTAATTATTGGTGCTGCACCTCACGGTCAAGGTACTGGAACCGGAATTGCTCAAATTGTTGCAGATGAACTTCAAATTAATATAGACGACGTTAACGTGGTTTGGGGAGACACGGACAAGATATCTAACGCCTTTGGAACTTACGGCAGTAGGAGTTTAACCTTAGCGGGAAATGCAGCACTTTTGGCAGCAAGGAGGTTAAAGGAGAATATTATAAAGCTAGCAGCATCATTCCTGCAAAGCGATCCTGAGGAATTGCAATATAAGGACGGGAAAGTAATTAACCCAAAGAGCGGTAAAATGATGAGTTTAGCTGAAATTGCAAAAATGGCAACTTCAAACCTTGGCGGTACTTGGAATTATAAAGCTGAACCGACTTTAGAGGCAACTGCGTCCTTTGGACTTGATAATTATACTTTCCCATATGGCAGTCACATAGCAATGGCAGAAGTTGACGAGACTGGGAAAGTGAAAATATTAAATTACGTAGCAATAGACGATATAGGCGTTGTAGTTAATCCAATGTTAGCTGAGGGTCAAGTAGACGGTGGAATAATTCAAGGCTTTGGAGAAGTTACAATGGAGGAAATTATATATGACGAGAGGGGCAACCTCTTAACGTCGTCTTTTGCTGAGTATGGAATTCCTTCGGCAGTAGAGGCTTTCAACATGAAATGGCTTTATATGGAAGAAGGTAAATCAAACGCTCCATTGCCTGCGAAAGGAATTGGGGAAGGAGCAACAATTGGGGCATTGCCAGCAATAACTAGAGCTATAGAAAAGGCGGTAGGCAAGAGGATAACTAAAATTCCAGTAAGAATGGAGGAGCTAATTTAAGCATATCTCATTTTACCCTTCTTTTTTATCTACTATATGAGCATAATATAATTCGTAAAATCTCTCCTAAAAATGTTAGGCAATAACTTAAGTATTTAATTTATCTTCGTTATTATTAAGGGAAGATTTTACGTACAGCTACTACGTGACCGCAACTGTAAAGTACAGTATTAACGAATGGTTGAATTAAACTTTTTCCTTTGTTACAAATTGGGCATAAGTCCCACTTGAAACTTACTTCATTATAAAGTAATGTTATTAAAGTATTGTCAACTACCTCGTATTCATTATTTTTCTTATTTATGAAGCCTATTTCAGTTAGTTTATTTAGGATTATTTCTGCAGAATTTACACTAATTTTTAGAAACTCGGCCAACTTTGAAGGAATTATCTTACCACCTTCCCTTACAATAATTTTTGATGCCTCCAAATATCTACCGTCGTCCTTAATTTTCTTTAAGTGAGTTATCTCTTCCTCAACTTCTTTACCTAATTGTATGTAAGCGTCTCTGGAAGCATCTTCTATTGCCTTTTCTGGACTTTCTTTACTGTAGTAGTTTACCAAAAATTTACCATAATATGTTAACAACCCCGGAATACCCATACCTATAGTTACTCCGGAAGTTACCGCGAGCTCATCGTTAATATTATGTTCTCTAAAGCCGTCTTCGAGCATTTTCTTTGAAGCTTCCACGCTTATAGGCATTAAGTATATTTTATCTATCCTCCTGCCGTGCATCGGTTTATCGTACTCAGTAGAGAATAACTTTTCTGTTGACGAAATAACTGAGCCCGTTATGAACACTTTCAAATTGTGGTAAACGTCGTAAATTTCCTTGAGTATTTCAATGAACGTCTGCTGTTCTTCATCTTTCCAGTCCAATATTTTCTGGAATTCATCAATAACTACTAAGCCAAACTTTACTTTTTCATCATATAAGCAAGAAGACAAGGATTCCAAAATTCTAGATATAGAAGATGCGTAAGGATCTTGATATCCTTTTTGTTCACCAATGCCTATGACAGAAGGTATGCTTAAGTTATATCCTTTAAAAGTCTCGTACTTCTCCTTAAAACAATTTATAACGTTCTTAACTTTTTTCTCAACCTTAGTATTTTGTATTAATCTCCAAGTGTGATTAGATAATATCCTATTATAAAGCTTAGAATTAAAATCCTCCAAGGACTTTACAGCATCCATTTCTATATAAAGAGGAAAATAAGCGTCATTAATGTTATATTCTTCCTTATATTTACTGTGGGTAAATATTTTCAGAAGAGAGAGCAACAAGCTAGTTTTTCCAGTTCTCCTCATTCCTCCTATTAAAGCTATGTGAAAATCCTCAGTATTAACTAAGGAAATTAACCTTTTGATCTCATCTTCCCTCCCGTAAAGGTATTCTGGAAATGGCCTTGCATCTGTTGTAAATATGTCCATAAAATCTTCCCTAAAAATATTAGGTAATAACTTAAGTATTTAACTTATCTCCTTCTTTCCTAAGGGGAGATTTTAGATCATGAATAATGTAATTTGTTCCATCAATAGCAAGTGGAGATAAACTAAAACTTCTCGTAAAAATCTTTTAATCAATAAGGACGTAAATACTCTATAAATACTTTTTAATTCTCTATTCTTGAAACTAGTTTCCTTAATTAGTATTTTTAACTTAAAACAATAAGAACTTTTTTAATCTTTAATATTCTCTTCCTTCTATTTAAAACTTTTAGTTTTACTCCGAACAATTAAAAAAGTATAAAATAGTCGACGTAAAAGTGATAATCTTTTATCGATTATATAAGCAATTCTTATATACAATTTATAAATAGAGACGTTCATGTCTAGGCAAAATGCAACTTCGTCAGGGGTAAAATTAAAAAGAGAACTACGTTTGATAGACTTATATTTTGCAGGTTTAACTGCAGTAATAGGTTCAGGGTGGATATTTGGAAGCTTAGAAACAGCGTCAGTGGCAGGACCTGCAGCAATACTCAGTTGGCTATTCGGAGGAATCTTTATCCTAATAATTGCTTTAGTTTGGGCTGAAGTAGGTACATCTATACCGGTAGCTGGAGGAGCAGTTAGGTATGCAAAATACTCTCATGGAGGCTTAGCAGCATCAATAATAAGTTGGAGCGTAATATTAACTTACATAGCGGTCCCAGCTGCTGAGGCAGTTGCAGTAGTTGAAGTTTTGCAGGGAGCTTTAAGTTTATACGGAATAACTTCGGTAACTTTATGCTCTTCAGGCTTCCCAACAGCTGAAGGGCTCGGTGTAGCATTAGCACTATCTGCCCTCTTCTTTTTCATAAATTACATTGGAATATCCGCACTGAGAGCAAGCAACTTTGCAATAACTTCTTGGAAATTGATTATTCCTTCTCTCACTGTTATCGCTATACTTATAGTAGGAGTTCCAAGATTTGCTTCAAACTTCACTACTCCATCATTTGCACCTTACGGATTCTTACCAGTTTTCTCCGCAATTCCTGCAACTGGAGTAGCTTTCGCATATTTAGGTTTTAGGCAACCAATAGAAATGGCCGCAGAAGCTAAAATGCCGGGGAGAGACATTTGGAGGGCAATATTAGCAGTTGTGGGAACTTCGATAATACTTTACACTATGCTACAAGTAGTATTCATAGGAGGTTTTACGTGGAATTCTTCAGCCTTCGGAACTACCGGAGTCTCTCCGGGAAATTGGTCGGCATTAAGTACATCGCCTTATCCTCCAATTTATTCCTTCCCATTCTTTTACGAGGTCGCAGGCCTAGGTTTAGGAGTTTTAGCAATCGTGTTAGCAATTGATGGTGTAGTTAGTCCAAGCGGTACTTTAAGCCAATACATGGCCTCAACTGCAAGAGTTTTATACGGAACTTCTAAAGAAGGCTTTCTCTCTGATAAGTTCTTCGAAGTTCACGGCAAGTATAGAGTTCCGGTTTGGGGTTTAATTGCAACTATGATAGTAACAATAGTGCTGTTAGTAATGGCTTTTGCCGGCACTTTAGTTTCTTCCGTCGGCGGTGCATGGAGTGCATTAGTTTCAATTATAACTACTACTGGAGTATTTTCCTATATTATAGGCTCAGTATTCCTTCCAGTCAGTAGGAAATATGCACCAGACTTACCTAGGCCTTTCAAATTACCAGCGTATCAAGCTTTCTCTCTTGCTGCTTTCGTAATTTCAGCATTATTAGTTTACTGGGGTGCAGGAGCTTTAATAGCACCGCCTTCTGATCCATACGGAGGTTACATTTTAATAGCTGTAATGCTAGCAGGAGCATTAACTTACTTAACATACAAAGATAAAAAGCCGTGCGACCTTAAGTCTGGATTGTGGGTAGTTGCTTTCCTAATTTTCACTGGAGTATTAGTGGCTCTTGGCTGTTACGGCTTTGGTATAATTCCTAGCTCACCATTACCCTTCGCTTGGATAATTGATATAATAGCTGCAATAGGATTTTACTTCTGGGCAATTAACTCTGCAGTACCAGAATGCCACGTAAAGGTTAATATTGACAAAGGAATAGAAGCAAGTAAAAACGAGAGCGAATAAAGGGAAAGATTTTTATTTATTTATTTATTTTTCCTTGAACTTTTTTACTTTTTCACTATTAGAGATTAATTCTTCTATTAGTTCTTCTCTAGTGTCTGCGTAGCCTATTATGTTAAAATTCTACTGCAATGTACTTTCCTAAGTACTTTGGGTCAGTTACTTCCAAACTTTCCGGCATAACAAAATCTTGTCTTTAAGGATTAATCGGCTTTTCCTATTAATCCTTAAAATTCTATTTACTATAATTAAAAATCATGTGAAACACTAAATCAATAATATTAACAATTTATAACTAAAAAATAAAATATTATAAAGTATAAATTACTATTTCTTAGCTTAAAATACTGAGAATAAAGATTTACTTGTAGTATGTGTAGCACAATTAGCTACAAAAAACATTAGCTCAAATACACTAGCATTTACTGCTTTAAATCCTGTATATAAGTAAGTTCCGCAACTTAATTCAGTTAAAGAAAACGATTCAGTGGGTATTCCTATAATGCTTACAACGCAACCTTGGGCTATTTTTTTATAAGCAGTAATGTGGACCCTAATCCCGAAATTTATATATTGATCTCCATGAGAGTAGAATATCGTAGAGTTTAAAATTGTAACATTTATTATTGGATTTGAGTAAAATGCTTTAGATATCTTAGAACCACTATTTATTGGTGGATAAATTAAGAAACTATCACCAGGTTTAACTTTACTTAGATTAATATAAACGTAAGATGTTATTAAACTCTTGTTAAGAATATTTTCTGATGCAATACCACTAGATATAATGAACGCATAATTTCCTATAGTAGGATTTTGCTTATATTCCGTACTTGTTATTGTGACAAATCTCATATTATATAATAGATAACTTATATAATGCAATAATAGATATGATGCTATGATAATAAAAAGAGTTATGGAGACTAATTTCCATTTTTTCATATTATCGCCTTATTACTTTACAATGTACTATTTAAAATCACTATTTAAATTTTACTATTTTACACCGCATAAGTGTCTATAGAATTCTCAAACATATATTATTTAATAATATTTTAACATGCTAAATCTTTTATAATATATAATATCACATCTTTCAAAAAATTTAAAATAAATATACTATAAACTTAATAAAAAATATAAAACAGTATTTAAAAATCACGACTAACTTAATATACTTTAATAGGAATAAATACAATCGAATTCCTTTAATGTCTGTGACTGATTTTGAAGGCATGGTGTTATTGATATCTGAAAATTCTTTCGTTAGGCTATGAACTTATCTGATTTAGTGCAGCCAATTCTTGCTAAATATACTATGAGGTATATTAAAAATCCTTTACAGAAGAAATTTAAAGGAAAATATATTAAAACATTATATGTCCATTTTTCTGAATCTTAAATAGCCTAATACTAATAATCCTATAATCCAAGCTAATTGCACTGCTATGGAAATTCCTATGTTAAATGGCGCTCCAGCTAGCGTAAAGTGTGTTAGTAAATAAGATGCCACATATGAGATAGATATGGGATTTATACTATATAATGCTATACTTAAAGTATTTATCTCTAATATGAATGGTAATATTTTATTTATTACAGTTATGAGAATAAATATAACTATGGATAATCCGAGTGTTTTAGTTGAAGATTTGATAAAGTTACTTAGCGTGAATCCTAATGTATAATAAAAAGTTAGAATAGGAAGAAGCATAAGTATTAATATACTTACGGTGTACATGGTAAAATAATGTATCATTAGAGAGAAGGACAGACCAAACACTGAGCCGAAAATAACACTAGCAACTATAGCCGTTAATATTCCACTGCTAAATCTGATTAAATAAAGTTCTGCTCTAGTTATAGGTCTTGAGATTATAAATTCTATAGAGCCAGAATCAATAAGTCTAGCATAAAACGTGTAAGATAGATATATCATAATTATTGATAAAAATTCAGTAAATATTAACGAAGAAGATAATAACCCCTTGTTAATAATGTATTCTATTCGAGGTATAGGATAATATGAAGATGGACCCTCTTCTGTAGCATTAACATATATCCATACAGTTCCTGCTGGAACTTTTATAGTACTAATAGTTATATAATTTGAGTAATTAATTACACAGGATTTTATGACTTTATACAACCTTGTATGAAAACTATTGGTACAATATACCTTTACATAGAATGTAAAATTAGCAACTCCTTTATTTGATCCACTCACTAAAATTAATTTTCCTATATTGTTCTTAACTCCGAAAATAAATGCCATAAAACATTGACCTAAACCTCTATAATTATAAAACATTGATATGTTAAATACTACTCTATGAACGACTGGTAATGTTGAGGTCTCTTCACACCTTAAGTGCTTCACTATCACACATGTAGCGTTTATGCCCTGTATTCTAAAAAACCCGGAGGAATTAGTATGTGCGATTGCTACCACTTTACTACCTTGTAATAATTCAACAGTAGCTGGTAATGGATTTCCTTGATCGTTAAATACATAACCGTTTAGTATTACTAAATTATCATAACGAGATACAACACCAACAAAATTCATGTTATAGTAGGAATAAGCTGGTAACTCTGATAGAGTAGAATGATAAATATAATATCCCATTCCAAGACCTACCATTGCAAATAATATTAAAGTTACAATTACAGATATCCTGAAGAGAGATCTTTTAAAATCGTAAATAATCGGATTCATAAGTGTATTCACCTCATTAAGAATTACTTGCTCTAATCATTGAAGATTATCCCTACTATCTAATACATGAAAGAATGCAACTAAATACGAAATTTCCCCTCCTTGATTGTAGAATTTTTATAAAATAATTAGCAAAGTTTTCTACCTTTATCATTAATATTATCTAATCATTGCATATATTTAAAGTTTTTGCGGAGTTAGATTTATAGAATAGTATACATTTTTAAACGATAGTTTTTATAAAAATAATAAATCATTAGAAATTTATAGTCATTTAATTTATCTTAAATTTTAAATAATCTACAAATTAGCAATATTTCAAGCCTATTTAGTGCAATAAAGTTGACTTATCTTTCTAAAATCTCATTAACTTCATTTTTATTATCTATAAGATATTTTATCCTTACAAAATCAGGACTTATCCTTTTTCTTCTAAATTATTAAATAGTGTTTACCCGTGGCGTAACTTATCCTTACTTTTAATTCCGCCGCGGGCTAAGGGATCATACACATTCACCCTAGTCGAGGGAAACACCACTACC
>OGCG01001268.1_pt1 | contig 12805 bp, 12 predicted proteins | sample 1570061 | NCBI WGS metagenome assembly OGCG01 (sample SAMN06268698, study PRJEB24515) | hot springs metagenome | isolation source: Joseph's Coat, Yellowstone National Park, Washington, USA | place: USA:Joseph's Coat, Yellowstone National Park, Washington, USA
GAAGGAGAAGGAGAAGGAGGAGGAGAAGAAGGAGGAGAGTGGAGGAGAAGAAGAAGGAGGAGGAGAAGGAGAATCAACAATTATCAATTTAAATATCCCTGAAGGTTTGAAAATAAAAGTAGGTGATTCAGAATATGAAATTGCTGAACAATTTAAAAGTGACATATTAAATAATCGAAATTGTAACATTGGAAGCGAACCTACAATTACTGAACAAGAAATAAATGATGTAAAAAAATTATATGAAATCAGAAGAAAAGAAGGTGATGATATAGTTTATTCTATAGAAGTTCAAAATATTGAAGGTATCGGTAAAAATTCAGAATTTGAAAAAACACTCTTTTTAGTCGGAAATTACGAAAAACTAAAAAAGATTTATAAAAATAGTAAACTCAAAATTCTTAAACAATCGAAATTTAACGAACTAGAAAATGATACATCATCCTCATATGAAGATGAAAATAATAATATATATATGGTTCCAGAAAATTTCGATAAAATCCGTGAAATAATAAAAGAAAAAAAGATTACTAGAATTCATTATGTCAATGATGTTTATAATAATCCGGTTTTAAATATAGGGATAGAAAAATTATTCGAACTAGAACTAGAACTAGGAGTAGATCAGATAGTTTTTAATATACCCGTTTCTAATTACAAAAAACCGTTTGCTGTCTGTATATTAAACGAGTTTATATCTATATATCTAAGTATAAAAGATCAAAATAAAGACAAATATGAATATACTTTAGGTTCCAATTTCTTTGTTATTTTAAAGACACCATCTTAAGAGAATTCTTTAATTTAAATTAACACCTGTTTAGAAAAACAGATGTTATGGATGACTATTTTCGGAAAACCGAACAAATAAATAAACAGCGGGAAAGGCTTTACAGTCAACTCCCTGGCTCTCTCCCGAAAAAAGTAGTAAACGAAGAAAAGATAAAAAATTTAACGGATATACTCAAAGAAATCTCGTATGTAATACAAAACCTGCTTTCGAAATTGCCGAAACTTGATCAATATCAAAACCTGTTGCCAGAGACAAACAAGATCATCACCAATATCGAGACTCCACAGATGTTAGGAAGTATAGAAAAAATTGAGGAAATCGGTATTGATGTTATGATGCAAAAACTTCAAAAGCTATTGGATAACCTAAAAAGCTATCAGAAACCTATAGTAAATGAGTCAACATCTCTTCTTCCATAACATTGCCACGATTTTCTTACGGAAGATCAATCCCGATCAGATCATCAGGGATTACTTCGAGGGCAAATACAGGAATATAACCCTGGAGAGTCTGGAAAACCTAAAAAACCTGAAGAAGGTCACGTTCCATGAAAAGAAGTTTAATATTATCCCCGAATTTCCTACACAACGGGATTCTGATATCTACATTTATAAAGACAAAAACAATGCCTCTCAGAAGATATATACGACGAACAGGGGGAAACTAAATTCCTGTTTGTGGTGTCTAAAACCTCTTGGTGACAATCCCATCGGTATTCCCGTTAGACTCCAGGAGTTCTATGATAACGGGCAAAAAATATATCAGTTCTACATCGATCAGATTTATTATTGCTCCTTTGAGTGCTGTTACTCGGGCCTCAAACGATTCCTTAATTTCCCCCCAAATTATCGGGACATTACATATTCCAACTCGGAATACCTGTTGAAATTCATGTACTTCTTGACAACGGGTCAAAGAGATCTCCAAGAGGCCCCCGATTTCAGAGTCACCGTAGAGCACGAAGAAGTCAAAAAGACGGCATTTAAAAAGATCGGTTTTGTGAATATCACTCCTCTTCACCCAGAATTTCTGGAATACAAATATGAAGAATCAACAAAACCCTCAACAAAATCTCCCAGTCCACCAGCTCCTCCGTCTCTTCCTCCGATCTTCGATAACTAGTCTCATCTATCCTATCCACCATATTATATGTTTTACTAGAACATATAATATTTTTTCCCTGTTCCTTGCTAAAATGGAAGTAAAAGAAATCGAAATAAAAGAAAATGAAATAAAAAATTTAAGAAAGCGAACACAGAAAATGATAAACGGCCTAAAAGTCATCAAGGATTTTATCAGCCAAGACGAGGAAACGGCATTGATTCACCATATCGATTCCGAACCATGGGACACGAGCATGAAACGGAGAATCCAACAATATGGTCACGAGTATATCATCAAGAAAAAGAAGCTATCCCAGGAAATTCACCCGTTACCAGCGTGGTCCCAATCGATCCTCGAGAAACTAAACGGGTTTTTCCCCAAAACCCCCGAACAGATCATAGTTAACGAGTATCTCCCGGGGCAAGGTATCTCCAAACACATTGATTCCCCGATGTTCGATGAGCCCATAATCTCACTATCCCTGTTATCTTCATGCGTCATGAATTTCATTCGTGACAAACAGAAACTCCCGTTGCTCCTCGAGAGAAGGTCCCTGCTTATCATGACGGGAGAGAGCAGATGGTCATGGTATCACGAAATCCCGTCTCGAAAATACGATGTCGTTGAAAACATAAAGGTGCCCAGAAAAAGAAGGGTCAGCCTGACATTCAGAGTCCTGAAAAAAAACATTTAAAGATATTTCTGTGACACGAACAGAAATATCCTCACAACAGGCATTAAACATTACTTAAACTCCTTCTCAAACACCAACTTTTCATCAATAAACACCCGAAATTCCTTGAACTCTAACACTGTTTTCCCATTTTTCTTCTCCTTGAATCCAACCTCGAACAGACCATCAATAAAGTCATCTTGTTCAAAATCGATCCACCGTGGCACATACCCCACAACGATCACCCTTTCCCCGGCCTGAATATTATATCTCCCATAAACTAATTTCCCGTTTCTAAACTCCTCCTCGGTACACTCTAACCCGTCACGGCTCTTCATCGTATGTTCCAGATAAATCCTCTCAAAAACAGGAAAACCATATGGTTCTCTGAAAAACGAGTCCCGAACTTTCTTGCCCAGAAAATATTCTTTCTGCCTCAAAGTCTTTAATGCTTTCGCGGTGCTCGCGGTGCTCGCAGTAGTGCTCGCGGTACTAATCTCGTACAGTCCATGAAGCATCCCGTCTGATTCCCAATAACGGATGATATATTTGCTGGGATTCTTCATGATCTCTCGCATCATCTCTTCGTTAAGTTCTCGTTCCCTTTCATCGATACTATCATCGATTATATCTTCGCTCTTTTCTACCCGTTTCTCTTTATACACGAGAAGTTCATCACCTCTCTCCCTGTTTCTCAGAGAATAAAGGAATCTACAGGTCATCGGGAGTTTCACGAAGGTCTCGTAGTTAATTTCGTGAATTATGTAGTCAAGCAGCTCAACGGGTAACTTCAACATGTTTCACGAAGGGAATAAAAACAGGTTTGTTTTTCATTTCTGCATTTATGTTCAAAAGACATAAATGCTTTTTAGCTTTCTGCCTTTTTCCACACCCATATCGGGAATACTTTATTTCTCGATCCCTCAACTCCGATAACCCCCACATATCTCGCCCCATGCAGACGCGAATGAATGAATTTATTCATTGGTTCTGCGATTCTGTGTCCCGGAATGTCCGCGATGTGAATGGCGAGATATCCTCCGTTTTCAAGCCATCCCCAAGCCTTTTTCAGTGAGGCCAACAGGAATCTTTTCATCCAGTCCTCAAAGCTCGCATACTCCGGGTTATGGCTATATTTCTCGTAATCAAAGTAGGGAGGACTCGAGAAACATAAATCGAAGAGCTCCTCCTGTTTTTCATGCCCACACTCAAACGGTTGATAGATCACCCGATATCTTTCCCCATCTCCATATCTTCTTATCATCTCTTCATGTCCTTCTCTCAGATTCACGTTAGGATCAAACCCAACATACTTATCGGCACCATAAGCGATCGCCGCTAGGAGCCTATCTCCCCATCCCGCAGAGATATCCACGATTCTTCGGGCCTTCAACAGCTTATAAACACTCATCGCGGTGCTCGACTTGAAGTAACTACACTCCTTATGCATCCCATAGATTTGATCCCTGAGATTCTCTGTGGTAACATCTTTCCCGTTTTCTATCACCTCCCTTACAATCCTCCCAATGTTCCGTTTCCAGAATTCCAACGGGCACACGTTATTCCCGACACTGCATCGCACTCGCTCCTCCTCATTAAAGTAATCCACAATGTTGTTGACATACTTATACAGTGACGGAAAATACTTTATCATTAGGAATCTTCCTCGAAAAGTAACGGGAAACATTCGAAAATCTAACTTTACGTTCTGAAGATAAAACTTTTGATTCACCGTTACGGGCTCGAAACCTCGAAGATTTTCGAACATTACATCGGGATTCATCATATAGTACTTCTTATACGGAAATTCGATTTCATAACGGGATAACGCTTCCGTTAATCTCTCGATCTTGTCTTCGCCCTTGATCTTCTCCAGCTCCGATAACTTGAACTGCAACAACCTGTTGCTGTCCAGGTGTTCTTGGATGAAAAGGTCCATGGGGGTTTGCGCCTTCGACGCCTTTTCCCGTTTCATGCCTGTTTCACTTTTCACTTGCTTTATGTATTATATCTTGTATTTTTTGATTCAATCTTGAATTAATTTGAATGGCATGAATCACCTGTGCCTTTCTCGATAAATTCAACAGGATTTCTTTTAATTCCTTCGGAGATGCAAAGTTCATCCTCGGCATCATGACACTGAATTCGTTCTCTAAAATCAACATGGACCCTTTCCATTTCATCGAGCCAACAAACGAGGAACTAAAAAAGAAGTCGCTGAACAGGTGTGAGGTCGCAACACTCACAGCATCTTCCAGGGTATCTCCCCAGAACACATGTGTTAATATCGGGTCATCTCCCTCGAAAGTCGTGATATAAAGCCCGAATCTCTTGAATCTCAAGTCTGAAATGTGTTGCTCAACCGAGGAAAGTCCTCGAATATCCTGAACTTTTTCTTCATTGGTCATGCCACGAGACATATTAACTTTTAGAGGAAAGAAAGAAAAAGTCTAAGCAAAAAAAGCCCCCAACTAAAAAAAATCCTCCGAACTCCGCCATGGACTTGAAAGCTCTCTCCGTGGAACTTCGTGCCAAGAAAAGCGAGAACGCAAAAAAGCTCTCAAAATACATCGACGAGTATCTAAGCTATGTCGAGAAATCCGAAGGATTCTACAGTGAAACCATCGAGAAACTCATAAAAGACACTGCCGTTCACGCAACGGAGTATAACCTCGAGAAACTCCGTTATCTCCTGGACGCCTTCAAAGAATGGTCCGTTTGTATTCAGAAGATCAACAAGAGTTTGAAGAGCAAATGGCAAGACTTTCTCCAAAACCTTCACGAATATGTCCTGACCATCGAAATTTATCAGACTACAAGCAAGGAAGTCGCCCATGAACTAATGTCTCAATTCAGAGTCCTGTTAACGGGAGAAGATAAAGAGATCGAAGAAATCAGAACGGAACGTTACTCTTTCCCCGATCCCTCGCTTACCTGGGTGTCTTACGGGAATAAAATATTAGACCTGTTTCGAAAATATCGGGACTACATGATTTCTCGTAGTATGTCCTGCAAGACCATCGAGGAAATGCTCTACGATGTCCTGAGGAGAGCAACGGAAGAAAAGTCTCTCCAAAAACACATCAAGAACATCGAGGAAACCCTCCATGAGTTCTCGAATCTGGCAATAGAAAAACAAAATATGGCCCGTTACTAAAAGCATACTAAAACATTTCAGCATGTTTTTAGCGACATGATAAAAGTATACTAAAAGATTTCAGCATGTTTTTAGCCACATGCTAAAAAAAGCCATGTGGTCCGAATTAGATGATAACGAAACGATCATCTACCATTACGTCCATGAACTTCGAAGTCCTCTCCGCAATCTCTTGGGCATATTTCGAGGACAGGCCATACAACAGGACACATTAGACATGAAAAACTACGAGATCACACGGATAGATACATGGGTGAATCAGAACAGTAACCTGTCCTTAACGGGTCTTCGTGAAAAAATCATCCAGAACTCTATAATATCTTTCACAGACCAGAAAACTCTCAATCTCTCCCTGGCCATCGAGTATTACAAGCACAAAGCAAATGCCTTCGAAGAGATTAAAGAGTTTCTCCGTTACGACTACAACATCGTGCATGAGGAAGACTTTCAACGGATCATCCAGAGAAAATCGAAGGAGGACCGAGACTTTTTCGCAAAGGATCTCGAAAAATATAGGACCCTCGAAAAGATAAAACAGGAGTTAGCTTCCTATCCCAGTTTCCCCGCTTCCGAGATAACGTACGAAAAGATAAAGTATGAGTGCATGCCAAAACTTCATGGTGAACCCGTTGTCAACCCGGACAACGGCATAAAACTCTTTGATGACTTTGTTTGTGACGAGAATGTTTCCTTCATTTATTACCAGACTAAAGACCCCAACATAGGATTTCTCAGCAAAGTCTATCTCGACATGAACATGAATGCTAACCTGATAAAAAACAAATCAGAGCCTCTCAAAGGTTGGGAAAGAAAACCCAATACCTTCTTTTTTGTTCTCTCCGCTTATGACTCCTACGCAACCTTAGACCTAGAGACGGGAAAACTTTTTATCGAGACAACATCCGATACCGAAAAGTTAGTCATTAAATTCCTCGAGAATGCCACGAAAATGTCTCTGGGTCAGCTAAGCAAAGTAAGTATTTCAGGGTCCTTCAAAGTTTATGGCCTCGAAGTCATTGAACCGATATTTTTTGACATGATTTTGCAGGAAAAACTCTTATCGGACTTTTTACTCTATGACGAGTTCGATAACTACTACCCGATAAAAAAGAAGTTTTTTTACCATTTCAAGTTACCTCTTCTCGAAGATTTTGCCATCGACACGAACATCGCCACGGTACCTGCCAACATTCCCTTCGAGAAATCTCTGACCTTTTTTATCTCCCAAGAATCTCTTCCCAACGGGTCATGGATAAAAAACTACCGTCAGAAACTTGAGAAACTCGAAAACCCTGAGGGCCATGATATTCCATACCTGATCATCCGTTTCTTCCGTTCCTTTTCGGAGGACTTTACCAAACAGTTCTTCTTCAAGATCAACAAACTTCTCCGTTACTATGATCAGCACAAATCACGAACCATTGCCATCTACAAAAAGTTTTTCCCCGAATCCTCGTTGTTCATAAAACGGAAGATTAAGAGACAAAAAGTCCCCAGGGTCAAAAAGTTAAAGATATTACAGATCTATGATCCCGAGCTTTTTCCCAAGAGATATGCACGAAGATGTCAAGAGAAGAGACAGCCAACGATATTAACGGAGCCCGAAGAGATCGAGAAATGGAAGCAAGAAACTTTTCTTTTTGGCGATCAGATCAGACATCGGGAAGTATTAGAATACCCGTTGGTCAACAATACCCCAAAGTGGCACTTTATATGCCCCAGCAACGAATATCCTTTTCCTGGCCTTCGCATCAACAAAGATCTCCCCAACAAAGACAAATACCCCTACATTCCCTGTTGTTTTGAGAAACCTCAAATGGATCCCGGACTAAAAACACACTACAATGAGTGGAAAAACGAAAAACCAAAAAAAACTTTTTCGCCTACCCCCGCCACCAAGTCAATCAATGAACATCGCATGGTCACCAACAAAGCTCTCCTTCCCGGGCGTACAGCTTATGTTCCCCCGCTCCTCGAGTTCTTCATTAAAAACACCGAAGAAGTCGAAGAAGTATACCGTTACGGTGTCCCGATCAGTCCCAATTCGCTGATCCATTGCATTTTAGAAGCCCTCCATGTTCGTGAATACAAACAGAGCAGAGACAAGGAAAAGTTTGTGTTACAACTCCGAGCCACCATCGCGAAAACCATCGAAACATCTCTATGCAAACAGGAGCTCTACGAGTATAACCTTGAGGAGATCAAAGAGATGATCCAAGGCCAACTAAAATATTTTGACTCTGCTTTTCTGTATCGGGTATTAGAGGAGTTCTTCAAGGTCAACATTTTTGTCTTCCTGTTTTTCCCCGCTTATTTTTGGGATATCTTAAGGACATCCTCTGCGGACAAGATGGTATCCATGGAAATACCCCGCCATAAATTCTTTTACATTCGCCGAATCAATCTCGAACGGCCTACCATCGTTATCTTCAAACACACTGGAGCAGAGTCGGACAGCCTAAAATATCCCCAGTGTGAAATCATTGGCACCGAGAAAGGGCTGACGATGAGCAAAAAAACGGCTATCGAACTTTATCGTGCCTTCCGTCGTATCTTTCGTGTCTATCGGTGGAACAAAGAATTGGGAATGGTTCGTTTCCCCGTTTTCTCCCTCATCGAATTCATGGATAACCTGATCAAAAACAGGCTTATCCAGTCCCAGATGGTTGATCGCATCGGGAAGGCCCGAGCCTTCATTCTAAGAAACGGGATAACTCTTGTAATCCCCCCAACCAGACCCGAAAATTTCCCGTTATCCACCACGATAAACCGAACGAAATTAACGGATGTTCTCCAATTCATTAACTCAGAGATTTCGGGATACTCGACGCGAGACGGGAAACTCATCGGAATATGGTATGGACAATACTTCGAAGGAATCTATGTCCCGTTGATTCCCCAAGAAGTCCCCTCCGAATTCAAAAAGCTTCCCGAGCACCCCGAAATCTTATTGCGTGAATCCGATGTAGAGCCTATCCATCAACGGTACTCACGATATCGGAAGTCCCTTCATTCCTTTCTTCAATGCTGTTTATGGCTATTTCAGATCCTCCACGAAGACTGGGACCGCTTTGAAAAGCTTTTCGAGCTCGTCAACATCTCCCCAATGGAAAATGTAGACTTCTCAAAGTTACCCAAAGATCTCCCCAATGTCCAAAACATCTCTCAAGCCATGGAACACCTCAAAAAATATGTCCCAGAAATCTTCAGAAACGGGACCATTCGTATTCCCAATGACCACATCAAAAAATCTATCTTATACTTCCTCCGTTTATATCAACAGACCATCACGGACAAATCGAGAATTAAAGCTCTCGACTGGACCTCAACGGATTTCAAACAAAGATTTATGAACAGGATTCTCCCGTCACTATCCCTTCATGCCCGATGGATTCGTGGTATATTTAACAGCATCGACACCAATCTCTATCAAAAGTTTGACATCTCTCTCACGTTAGAGAAACAGTACTTCACCAGAATAAAACATGTCGTATGCTTGATATATCGGATACCCGTTCCCCTCAAAGACGAAGAAGCTCTCCTGATAGCCAAAATATGGGACAAAGAGGGCATCGTGGTGAATAAAAAATATCTCATCCGAGAATTCGAGGAAAAGTACGGAAAATTCGATATGACAACGGAGTCTTACATCATCTTCCGTTTCCTCTCCGGTGAGTTAGTGGAAGAAACGAAGAATAAAAACGGGAGATATTGGGTCATCCGTTTATTCACCAACGACTTTGCGGTGGCACTAAAATTAACATGATAAGTTTTAGCACTTATCATGTCTTCAGGCTTTCAGGCCTTCAAGCCTTCAAGCCAAAAAGCTTTTTCAGGCCAAAAAGTCTTTTTTAAGATTTTCTTTGCCATTGGCTTCGCTCCTTGCTTCGCTTCTCGCTTTGCTCCTCCTCGCTTTGCTCGTTGCTTCGCTTGTCGCTTTGCTCGTCGCTTCGCTTGTCATTCATTTTGGCATCACCATTTTCCCCTCCAAGTAGTCCCCAAAAAACCTTCTTACTTCTGGATGAGCCAATTCCGGTCTCTGATAAACACCCACAGGAATCACTATCGGCTCTAACATCCTTATCCGACAACAGGTTCTATTCAGACCGATCTTATCTAATGCCTCCTCTTTGCTATATCCCTGTTCCATCAGATACTTATAAGCCTGTTCCTTGTTCGCCAGTATCTTATTACAGGAGCACCGAATCGGGTAGAGAAAATAAGAAATTTGAGACATCTTGCCTGTCTGGTTCTTTTCTTGCCTGTCTGGTTTTTTTGTTTTCTCCTTTTCGCTTTTTTTATTCATTTATCTTCTCTTCAATGTATTTCCTCATATCCTTTTCGCGGACAGTATAAGGTACTTTAATTAACTTTACTCCGTTTTTTCTACACATCTCTTCCTTATAACGGTCTCTCTCAACCTGTTTCAAGAACTCTTCCAGACTCTGTCCAGTATAGTTCGGCCAATGGTAGTGCTGCTTCCCCTGATACTCTAGCGCTATCTTTAAATTCTCGTTATAACAGTCGAGTTCGAGGTTTCTTCCCGTTTTAGGGTTTTTCAAGAAGTCGGGCCTTACCTTTCGAAACGGTTCATGATATATGCTCTCTAATATCTTGCACGCCTGGATTTCTCCTTTTGATTGCTTCCGTTTCCTCTGTTTCGGAGGAGACCCAAAAAAGAAGAAAAACAGAAAAAGCAAAGCCAGGAGAGCGATGATGAGGAAGATAATAACGGGACTCATTTTATCTACCGTGATGCTTGTGCTAATATTTTTTGTTGTGGTTAAGAATATTAAAACGAACTCTCTACAGATCTCCAACAGGTTTGTATTAGATCACCCAGAGATAAATGTGTGGATATATAAACTGGAAAACTTTTCTTATGTTATCAGCAGGTATCCTGAAAAATATAAAGTTTTTTTGTTAACCTCTCGGGATTTAATCCTGTTGAACAGGCCTCTTTTTGTTTCTTCCGATTTTCATATCCTGATTCAGAACCCAGACAATAAAACGGTTTGGGGAAGAATAAAAAAACTTTAAGTGAATCGGGGGAATTTAACTCTTCCGATGCTCTTAATTCCTCAATCATCACCAAAGAACATCACAGATTTAATGCTTTCAGGTCCCCAAATCAATTTTGAGCCAGTCTCTGTGTTGGATTTAGCACCTTTCGGTGCTAATTTAACGGGTTTATTTCTCAAATCATCCCGTTATGGCGCAGCATGGCAAAGACTTTTTTGAGAGAGTTTTTAGTTTATTCTCTGCCTGGTGCTGGAATTTAACAGGTTTAATTTTCGAATTCTTCGAATGATCCCGCTATGACACGGAATCACGAAGACTTCTTCGAGAGGGAGTTTAAAACGATCTCTGCCTCGTGCTCGAATTTAACAGGTTTATTCTCAAATTCTTCGAATCATCCCGTTATAGCTCAGCATCGTAAAGAATTTTTTGAGAAAGTTTTAAAACGGTCTCTGCCTGATGCTGGAAATTAACGGGTTTAATTCTCGAATTCTTCGAATCATACCCGTGTTATGGCATGGAATCACGAAGACTCTTTCGAGAAAGTTTTGAGCCAATCATTGCCCGATGCTCGAATTAAACGGGTTTATTTCTCAAATCATCCCGTTATAGCACAGCATTGCAAAGACTCTTTCGAGAGGGAGTTTTAAAACGTTCTCCGCTTGGTGCTCGAATTAACGGGTTTAATACCTGTTAATTCCTAAATCATCAAGCTCAGAGCAAAGACTTTTTCGAGTTTATTTTAGATCAGTCCTCGCCTCGTGCTTGAATTTTAACGGAGCTAGTTCATTAATCATCCCGTTATAGCGCAGCATCGGGAAAAGACTTTTTCGAGAGAGTTTTAGCCCGGTGCTCGAATTTAACAGGTCTAATTCATTAATCTCTCCGTTATAGCTTTGCGATCCCAAAGACTTTTTCGAGTTTATTTTTGAATTAGTCATTGCCTAGCACGAGAATTTAACAGGTCTAATTCTTGAATCTCTCCGTTATAGCTTTGCGATTCCAAAGACTTCTCGAGAGAGTTTAGCCCGGTGCTCGAATTTAACGGGGTTTATTTCTCGAAACATCCCGTTATTGAGGAGCACCACAGAGACTTCTCGAGAGAGTTTTGAGCTAGTCTCTATCTGGTGCTCAAATTTAATGGATCTAATTCATGAATCTCTCCGTTATAGCTTTGCGATCCCAAAGACTTTTCGAGAAAGTTTTAGCTCGGTGCTCGAATTTATCAGGTTTAATTTCTAAATCACAGGCTTTAGGCAAAGACTTTTTCGAGTTTATTTTGAATCATCGTCGCCTTACGCGAGAATTTAACGGGTCTAATTCATGAATCTCTCCGTTATAGCTTTGTGATTCCAAAGAATTTTTCGAGAGAGTTTTGAGCTGGTCTCTGCTCAGTGCTGAGATTTAACGGGTTTGTTTCATCCTGTTTTTGAGTAGATCCCAAACAATCGCGAATAAGCCCTTTTTGTCATAAGTTTGCTCCGTTGCATAAAAGGCTTTTCATGTGTTTACTCCGTTACTTCGTTAACTCCGATCGAGCTGGTAAAAGACATTTAAAGCGAAACTGGCTTTACTTTTAAAACTTTAACGGATTGATCGAAAAAAATTTCGAAAAAAATTTGCCGCATCCATAAAAAGAAGCTATGCCAGAAAAGACCAGTAAACATAAATCTCACCGTTTGACAGAAGGTATGAAGGAGGCCATGGAGGGAACTTGTCCTCCTGGCACTCACCTGCGAAGCGGTTATCATCGTCGTCCTTCCGTTGTGGAGAGCAGTGTTTTTGGTACGATTCATCGTGCCGGCGCTGATGTGAGTGAGACCTGTGCTAAAAATCCGGTAAGCAACTCTTGGGTCGAATTTATTCGCATGAAACGTGCTGAGATCTTAGAGAAAACGGGGAAATCACTCAATGCTGCGGAAATTGGTCATAAATATAAACAGGAATATCATCAGAAGAAGGCTCAAGGTGAAATCCCGATGTCCAAGAAATCGCGTCGTGCTGCTGGTCGAAAACGGAAGAGAGTAGAAAAGAAAGAGGAAGAGGAGGAAGAGGAAAG
>OGCG01001269.1_pt1 | contig 12804 bp, 22 predicted proteins | sample 1570061 | NCBI WGS metagenome assembly OGCG01 (sample SAMN06268698, study PRJEB24515) | hot springs metagenome | isolation source: Joseph's Coat, Yellowstone National Park, Washington, USA | place: USA:Joseph's Coat, Yellowstone National Park, Washington, USA
ATTATTACAAATAGGAATATTATAGCAAATTTGAGAAAAATAGTTTATAAAAAAAAGAGTTAGGATAATTCCATGTAACTAAATCCTAACTCTTGTAGTATCTTTACGTTTTTCATTAATTGTACTACCTTCTTTTCATGCTCTATTGTTACACTTTGTTCCATTTTAACGATTTCGTCTTTATAATATTCTATATCCTCAGTTAATAGATTAAATGCCATTTCATCATCTGTTGTAATTGTAAATGTTATGTTATCTATTGCCATGCTACTGATAACTTCATAGCATACTTTTATATCTTTTGTTACGATATCGATTTTAATCCATTTTTTTACATCTCTTTCTTCTTGTACTTCCATATTTTTCACTACCCTTATTTACGTTAAACGTATATAAAAGCTTTTGCTTTTACTTTAATTTATTTCTATATTATTAATGAAAATAATTGTTTACTACTTTAATGGAATATTTATTTTATAATTCAATATTCTATATCGTATAGACTTAGGAATATTATGGCAAATATGAGAAAAATAGTTTATAAAAAAAATATTGACTTATTTTAGATTGTTTTGTGTTCTATTGCATAAATTTCTTTTTCCCCATTTTCTTCTACAACTTCTATTTTTGTTATTCCTATCGTTCCTGAAAATGTTTCAATTAAGTAAAAAATTCCTTTTTTCTTTTTTAAATATATTTCTACTCTGTTATCTGTTTCAAATTGTTTAACTTTTCCTTTTTGGTCTATTAATACGTATGTCATGTTTTTCCCTATATATATATATGCAAAACATATATAAAAGCTTTTCGTTTTATATGTCAAACGTAAATATATTATTTTTGAAATATTATTATAAATTTGATATTTTTTATTTGAAAACCTTTTTATAGACTCTTCTGTAATTTTATTTATAATCTGATTTTATACCTTAATTTAAGGCAATAACTTAGTTTTCATTTAATTTTTATATTGTAACAGATATAATTAATGTATTGTTAAGATTATTACGTAAAATCTTACATAATGTTATAATGAAAATTGTATTTATCTCAAGAAAAGTAGACAACAAAAAAGGGATAACCCAAACAAAAAATTTTTTTTATTTAAAAACGTTATTACGCCGTTTTTTTCCCTTATTTTACCTTACAATAAGGGGGAAATTGACAAATTAATGGTTTAAAAATATTTCTAGTAAAAAAACGTTAGGTGTTTAAAAAGATTTTTGTATCCAAAGTGAAACTAATACTATTCCCTTTCAATTTTTCATATGATTTTTCTGAGTAAGGAAAGAAAAATTTTTTATGATTTTTGAAATATTTTGAATTGGTATAGAGTTGAATATTTCTATTGAACCATTTCTTATTAGTTTCACGCTTACAAAACAATTATTGCCTTTTATTTCAATATTTATTATTTCGTATTCTTCTTTCATAATATTCTACTTATTCAGTATTACTATTTAAAGCAAAATTCCCAATATTACCCTATTCATCATAATATTATCCAAAAAATGAGAAATATAGTAAATAAAAATAAGTTTAATAATGAATTTTAATTATTCCCTTATATTCGTTTTCCACAAAATTTAGTTTTTTAACAGATTGTCTTAAAAATAGTTTATGATTATAAACCACATCTAGTATATATCCTTTTTCTTTCCCTTTTGATACTCTCATTACTCTACCAATCCTTTGAATTAATTTGATTCTACTCTTTCCCTGAGTTAATAATACTACTAGCTGAAGATTTGGAATATCTAAGCCCTCATCTGCTAGAGAAGTGGATATTAGCACTTGTATTTTTCCATTTTTCAAAGCTTCAATTTTTTCTATTCTATCTTCTAATTTTGTTTTTGAACTTACCCAATCGGCATTTATGCCGTATTCGTTCATCATTTTGGCTAAAATCCTAGCTATCAAAATTCTCCTTACAATTACTAAAGCGGGGTATTTGCCTAATTCTTTTATTTTGTTTATGATTTGCTTATTCGTATTTGGAGAGTATTCAAAGGATTTTAACAAACTGGAATAGTAACTAGCAAAATTATCAGTGTCTTTATTATTATCCAATTCTTCTATTTTTAATTCTAATTTTTTGGGAATATCTGGAATATACCTAATATACTCAATTGGAATAAGATAATGATTTTTAACTAATTCATTATAATCTATTGTAAATGATATTTTCCCTAGTAGTCCTAAAATTTCTAATTCTTTACCATCTTCTCTAATAGGCGTGGCTGATAAACCTAACCTTATTGAATTTGGTGAATCCAAAAGTAAGCTTTTTACTATATTAGCGGGCGTATGATGAGCCTCATCAATTATTATCAAATCAGCATTATTAATTAATTCCTTAAGTTTTTCGTTTTTATTCTGTTTCTTTTGTGAATAATAGTAAGATATCGATAACGCAATTAAGTCACTCCTTTCACCTTTCTCTATTTCATTAACTTCACCAGAAACTAATACAAATGGTAAATCTTCTCTTCTAGCAAAATTCTGGAATTGCTTAAGTAATGTTGTAGAATTTACGGCATATACAATTTTAGCATTCTGTTTATTTTTTAACATTTCTAACGCCGATAATATTGCAATTACACTTTTGCCCGATCCAGTAGGAGCTTTTACTATTCCATTACCCGTAATGTTAATATCATTAATCCAGTTCTTAATACTTTCAACCTGGTATGTTCTCATTTCAAAGTTTTTTAATTGTATATCGTAAAAGTTCATATTTGTAAATGGTTGAATATTAAATTTAGCCATGTTTTGTAGTTTCCAATATAATCCCCTTAATGTAGCAAAACCATATTTTCTTTCCCATGCTAATAGTATTTCTTCTTCTGTGTATTGTCCATTTTTGTGGTCAAACAATTTTATTTTATATGTTAGCATATTCTTGTATTTCTCCAGGTTGTCATATACATAAATATAATTCCCTTTAATATAAGCATTAATATTAATATTACTGTTTTGTAAATAATTGGAAAATATTGGATAAATCTCATCCCCTACATATTGCCGTAACTGGTTTACTAAGTCTTTCAGCTCATTTTTTGATAATTTCTTAATTTTATAATTATTAAGGTACCATTTCTTAATATTAGGGTCAAAATTAGCTATTTCTTTTACTAAAAAAAGATAATTAGAAAAATCTTGTTTTGTTAAATATCTATTTGGAGATGGTATGTATATCTTGTTACTATCCTCCATTTTATTATCACCTATTTGTTTAATAATTGAAAACTTTTGTTTTGTCATCAAGGTCATAAATATATTTGTATACTTTTTTTATTCTCCATCTCATTGTTATTGGAGTCAATTGAATACACCATAATGTATTTTTGTAATCTAGACCGCATAATATTGAACGATATTGAATATTATTAGTCACATCAAAGAACTTTAGAAGTACTTGATTAACTTCATCGTAATCGTAATCTACTAATACGGGGTTCATTATTCTTGTGTTAATATCACTATGTACTAATTTTTCGTTAAAGACATACATTGGGGAAAAATCCCATTTTGGATAATTATTAGTATCCTTTGAAATTCTGAACCAATGAAAATCTATATGATAGTTTGGAATATTGAAATGTTTGTTTAACTCATAGGGGAATTTTGTTTCTTTCACTAGTATCCCTTTTTCTAATAGCATCTTGAAAAATTGATATTGGATTTTATGGTTTTTCAAAGCTAACCTATTTTTAGGCGGTATTCTTGATATTTCTTTTTTCATTCTTTCAATGTAATAATTACTATTTTTATTATTAATCTTAGTAATAGCGTATAGGTTATCATAACTATCTTTCCCTATAAATATATAATTCTTGTTCAATTCTTTTTTAGGATAGTATAATATTGCACCGTTTTCAAATAATGATTTTATTCTTATTTTATTTATTTTTTTAACTGTAAAGTGGAGGTCATGCTTCATAATTAGGTTATTTATTCTGATTGGTCTTGAATTCGGGTATATAATATTACGTAAATATACCTTACCATTGTTAAAAATGAAAGATTCGGTTAAATATAAATACCGTGATAATTCAGCTTTTCCATTAATTAATTCTAATACTACATAATGTTCATTTTTTTCTAAGTTCTCAGGTAAAAAATCACTAAAGAATAGCTTTAAAAAATATTCATGGTTATTATTATAAACATTATCTACATTATATACGATAATGTTGAACTCATTATTATTTTTTGTTATATGTACAGTAGTATTATAAATATTTACTATTCCTATATTTTCGGTGTATTTTTTGAAAATTTCAACAAAGTCTTTATTATGATATAGGTAAGTGCTTACTACATTTTTACCAATTGGGATATTATCCCATTTTTCTAAAATATGAATTAATCTAAAAAAATAATTATAATATTTATAACCGTATTTTTGAGCTATTCGTATTCCTGGATTCTCTATCATGTTTTACCACTATACTTTTATCATAAAGACTTATAAGTTTGTGATTTCACATTTATTAAGGGGAAAATATGAGTATGCAAATCCAAACCAAAAAATTAATAAGCCAATTTGATTTTTTAACAAGTTCCATGTATGAAAGGTATGACTTAAGTGGTCAGGTAAGGAGTGGTGAAAGGTTTGTAATAAGACAAGGAGATTTGATAGTAACTAACTTTCCAATATCCAGAACAATGGATAAGGGTCTTAGACATGCATCAATTGACCAGGTTACTAACATCGGCATATTTAAACTAGCTAATAAGGTTAGCAACATCGGCATATTTAGGGGTTCTCATTTGATATACACCTTAAATGACTCTACTATGATATTTCATAATGAACATGGCTTAGTCATCATTCCAGAGAACGAGCAAAACCTATATTTCTATACATTTGATAATTCAGTAGACTAACCTATAACTACATATATATTTTTTTCATAAATATTTATATATTGGTTTTACGTTTATACTTTTATGCTGTATATCCTAAATTCTTCAACCCTCCCCCTGAAAGAGGGAGGAACATACCTAATTAAGGCAAAGGAAATAAGTTTAGAAGAAGCTAGAGAACTACTACAATCAGAACCGTTTATAAGTGCAGTAGGTCACGAGGCTACTGCAAAATTATTAACTAATGTACTAGGTGTAGAAATCAAATATAACAGGATTCAAATCTTTCTAGACAAGGGTGATAAACTAATATCAATAATTCTTAAGAAAAGGCTAGAAGAAGGAAAGGTAATAAAGACAATTGAGGAATTAAACCAAATAGGATATAGCATTTGGTACTTTGAGGTGACAAGTGACGAATAAGCAGATTATCATTAACCTAAATATTCCTAATAATTATAATAGGATTGAAAAGGAATATGGATATGTTTTTGTACCCTTTGCATGGGAAATTTCCACGCATGTTAATAATTCTAACAATAATTCTATGATAATCAAGTTTAAAAACGGCATAAAGATGGAAATCCTAAAAGAGGGTCATTTAACTTACATAGAAGACGGGAAATTACGTAATGTTATCGTATTAACCAATTACGCCCTTACTAACAATAAATATTATATTGTACCTACACTTAACCCATGTAATAGTATTAGAGGGCTGGTATTACATGGTAAATTATTAAGTAGAATTAATTCTATTAAACTCATTAATGTACCTATAAATTATTTATATATAATTTCTAAGGGTACTACTATGCAATACCTTAACTATCTTAAAATTCCTGTACTTAATTATTATAATGCAAACAATAAGGAGCCTGAGTACCAAAAATTTGATGAGCAACTTAGTAAGTTAGTAAATATAATATTTGGTACTACTATTAATGAAATGCCGTATGCTGTTGATTCTTTCGTAGTTTAAAATATTTATATATTCTTTTTATATCTATTATTTTATGGGTTACAGTCTTATAATCCCTAAAAAATACTTTTATCATGTTAAAGATATTTGTAGTAATTATAAATCATATAGAGAATGCGTTATAAAAAAAGTAGAGGAAAGATATGGCGTTAGTTTTAACAATTTACATAAATTTTATATCATGTCCAATATGAATAATAATATACCATCATCAATTTCAATAGTACTTTTTAATGATGAAATAGATTTATTAAAGAAAATAGCGGAAGAGAAGAAGACTTCAATCAGAAAATTAATATTATCTTCATTAGGAATAGACTCAAGCAGTTAAAATAATAAGTTCTTTTAATAATTTATTTATTGTAGTTTTCCTCCTTTTCAATTCCTCTTTAATGTAAATTTCATTCTCTTTTCTCATTTTAGTATTTAACCTATAATATGTCTTATTACCTACAACGATAATTGAACTACTCTCATTATTCTTTTTATAGTCCTTAGTATCATCTTCAAGGTCGAAATAATTTATTAGCATATGTCTCACCATTGCAGGTACGCTTATGTCATTTTCATCCGCTTTTTGTTTTAAAACATCGTAAATCTCTTTCTCGATTGTGATCATCATTTTTTATCATATATTTTATTCTAGCACAAATATTTATGTGTTACGCATAAAGAAGATTTAAAAAGGTGATATCATAATCATAAATATGGGTATAATTTTAACATCTGTTAAAATAGACTATCCTTTAAGGATCTTCTTAACTAACATTCAAGCTAGTAAGATTCCATACACGGTTTTCATAGATAAATCTATAGATAATTGCATGGAAATAGTCCAAAAAATTTCCTATGATTTTTCATCAACACCATACCCTTTTACGTTCAAATTTCGACAAGAGACACTTAAAAAAATTGACGATTTAAGTGACATGTTGCATACTACTAGGAGCGATATTATAAGGAGGCTGATTTTTGCAAAGGTGAATAAGTTATGTTAATTGCCCAAGTGGTGAAAAAAGGGTGGTATATTGATTACAAGGTGAATGACCTTGACAAAGTCCCCATCAAGTTCATCCCATACGTCAGGGCGTTCGGTAAGGAAAAATATGGTACAAACAGTATGTGTTACGTTATCGTTCGATTACGACGAATGGGATCATCCAATTTTTGTGGAAGCACAAGGTTGCGTACCCTTAGACCCGAAGAAGGAGAAGGAGCAGGTCAGGGAATTAATGGAGGAATTGGAAGACCAAATTTTAGACCTTTTTGGCATTCAAGTCCTTCCATTATTAACAGACGAGGGGATATTTTATGGTGGTGCAGTAGGGAAACGAGTGACTTGGTATCACCGTTATCCGGGCGATGGGGGAGAGTTTACATGGTAGACCAGAGACAATTAATCAAACTTGACATTGATGTAGATGTTAATTTTTACGACCCTAATTTAATCTTAGAGAAGAAACTCGAAATGCTACGCAGTCTAGGTTATCAAGAAGAAGACGCGTGGTGGGAATATTCACCATCAAAAAAACATATTCACGTCCTTATTGTCCTAACAGACCCTATTCCTGTTAAAGAATTATTTGACTTACAGTTTTTACTAGGTGATGACCCTAAGCGTGCAGAATTCAATTATTTACGTTATTCCGTTATGGGTGAGGATGCGGTTCATTTTAACGTTCTTTACACGTACAAGAAGTCTTTAACTTTCTCCGATAAGGTTAAGGCTATTTTACGACATTGGTCTAAATCCCTGCAATATTTAAAGAAATGAACGGAAGGGCAAATTACATAATACAGTCTATTGGGTATTTCTTCAACTATAGCGTATTTTACTTTTATATTATCTTCCCCTGTAAACTTTTCTTCTATTATTTTCATCTTATCTTATTCATGACAGGCATAAGATTTAAATATTTTGTATCCATACCTTAATACATGAGCGAAGAAAATAAGGAAGAAAAAAAGGAAGATGAGAAGGAAGAGGAACTCCTCCTACCTGAAGGATTAGAAGAGCAAAAGGAACCTGAAAAGAAGAATGAAACGGAGGAATTCATAAAAAATACAATAAAAGGGATTGAAAAAGAATTACCTAAAAATATAAATTATGTTACTGGGATCATGGTTGATGAGGAGAGGAACCTTATTGTCATTAAAGACAGTAAACTAATGATAGGTAAATCACTAGAAAATTGTGTAGACATACAGAAATATATTGAGGAAGGTAGTGCTACGAATATTATAAACGCGTTATACGTGTTAAGGGGTATGGTATCGTCATATAAGGAAATGTGGAGCGGTAAATTAACTAAAGAAGCTAAGAGGAAACAAAACCAAGTCTTTTAACATAAATCACTCCTCATCTTCTGCATTATCGTCCTCAAGTAATTTCTTAAGCTTTTTCTTTGATTTCTTCTTTATTGGCTCAATCTCAACGGGTTCAGTATTCTGTTTCGATTGAGCAAATTGTTGAGCTAACATCATTTGTAGCCAATTCCCGCCTTCTGCCCCACCCGGTCTAATAATACCACTTTGAGTCAATAATTGAACCATTTCGTTAATGTGGTTTATTGCTACTTTTACGTCCTCCAAAGTCCATTGACCTTTGAGGTGATTATCAAGAATTCCCGCAACGGTCTTCACGGCTTGTTTTACTTTATCTAATTGAGCATTAGTTTCATCAAGTTTTTTCTGCAATTCCTCTATCTTTCTTTCTAATTCCTCGTTCCCTAATTGTTTTGGCTCCTCTTTTGGTGTTTCTTTTGGTGCTTCACTCATTTCCTAACACCTCCTCAATCTTCCTTGTAACACTATCACTTTTTTGGGATTTCATATATATTATAATATAACCGTATTTCTCATCATTGCCGAATTTTACACGTAATGACCTCATATGGTTTCCCGCTCTTGCTTTAGTTTCCTGTAAGGTTTTTTCTAAGATTCGTAAAATAACATCATTCAATGAAACCATTATTACAGCATCACCATCGTCAGTAATATAAGCACCTGCATCAATCCCTATCTTCTTAAGTTTTGAAAGTATCTTAGTATTCACATCCCTTAAATCCTCGTCTACAAGCTCCTTCATTCCTATAAGGAACATTTTACCGTTTTTTACTTTCATCTCCCATATTTCCTTGTTTATTTCGGTCGTTAAATCATTCGCAAATTCCTCATACGGTACTGCAATAGCTACGGACTTTTCATTAATAGCCCCTGAAATTACTTTAATTCCCATTTTCTCAAGTGATGCAGAATACACTTTAAAAACGTAAGCGACGCTACCGGTTAGTTTGATCTTGTCCATACTTTAAAATAGAAATTTATAGTATAAAAATATGATATCCAAAAAAAGGGTTATGCTTTAAGTCTCTTAAATAATTCGTCTGCTATTTCTGTAAGTACTACTGATAAGTCTACAGTGTAAGTTTTACCGTCTTTACCTGTAAATACGTAAATGTATCCTGATGTAGCACCAGCAACTGGGGTTGGTGTACGTTGCATTAATTCATATAAGAAGTTATCATGCATTTCTACTAATGACTCTCCCTTATAATCGAGAATGTAGTTAGCGACTATTTTTTCAGCATAAGCCATTAATAGTCCTTGTAACGTAGTTGGGACATGATATTTCTCGGCTATTGCTTTAACTATGGATTTAGCTAAGTGTGATGGTTGATAATCGGTTATCCAATTATATGTTTCCTCGTAAGATAGTTCTGCTATTGCTTTCCTAGCAGTTGGGTCTAAAGCTATCGCATTACCGTTAGTGTGACCTGTAGTCCCTATGTTCATGCTAAACCTTTTGAGGTAGTACCTTAATACTGAAGCTTTACTTAATCTCCTTTTCTTACCTGCCATCTCACATCACCTCATAGTCCTTTAGCTATATCCTCCAAGGCACTATACCCGGATTCTATACTACTGAACGTAGTTGTACCCTCGTAGTGTGGAGTACTACTTATCTCGACTTGCGATAATGCTACACCAGCATAAGAGTTAGGTAATGCGGGCATTTTAGTCACTACATCATCAACAGTCCTGATTACGTTACTTGGGTCTAACGTAACATCACCTATCTGTTGTGCTACTAATGGTACTATAGCTTTCAACGTATTACCGGTTTCCGCTAATACTACTTTAATACTATCTGCAGGAATGCCTCTGGCTACATACTTAGCTTGAAGGAATGACGCAGTCTCCTTATGTGTTAAATATACTGCGAATATAGCTTCATTAATTACTTGCCAGAGAGGGAATGTCGCACCGGCTCCCGCAAGTGATACTAGAGTATCTCTTAATCTATCATGTATTTTAGTATATATATTTACGAATATTTTCTCATAATTACTATAAGCCTTCTCCACGAATTCTCCAGCATACTTTTCACCCATGTAATTAACGAAGATACCGTATAATTTGCCTTTCCACCTTGTCGATGTGTCGTTTCTTACATCGAACTTCCTATGTGCTTGTCTACCAGCCATACTATATCATAATACGTTAATAATAAACAAATATATAAACGTTTGGATACAATAATAAATATATGACGATTTCAAAAACAACATTTTTACGAATATGTTTATGGCTACTATCACAAGTAAAATTTGAAGCAATTTATGAAACACCGGAAATAATATTATACTTCCTTGATGACACTAGGATGTCACCAAAATCAAAAGAAAGAATACTAATACTATTAGACATGTTCATGACTAGGAAAATAACACCGAGAAAGTTCGCAAAAGCATTATTTATGGAATACCCAGTACCCACAAGAAGTGCAAGGATATTATCATTAAGGGAGTTTAAAAGAATAACAGGTGGAGTCAAATAAATCCTCAAGGTCTTTAGGAATATAAAGCACCTTCCTCTTTGCAGTCCTAATACATTTCAACCCTATTACCTTATCCCCCACAACAACGGGATAAATACTACCAACACTAAAATTACTCTCCAAAGAAGCAGGAATATAAAGTACCTTCTTACCTCCAATATGGCGTAGGCAAATACTCATTTTATCTCTACCCCATATACACCGCACTCAATCTTCTTATTATACATGAATACCAATTTTGCACAATGAGAAATAGCCTCAATACTCATTGGGTTTAAATCATCTATTGCATCAAATACGATTATAGGTTTCCCACTATCATTATACCCAGTGCTAGTTTTAGTAATAGTTACATGAGACTTTATTTTTAACTCCTTCCCTAACCAAATATACACAGCGTTATTATATATTGAAAAAGGTGGCTTCAACGTGATACTAGTAGCACCAGCATAACCTAGTCTACTTAATAACATAGGTATGAACGGGGATTTAGGGTCATAAATTTTCAAGTAGGCGAGGACTACGTCAAAATCCTTAGTACATAATTCATACTTATTAGAATACTCATTCAAGAACGTATAATCGTACCCGTTTAAGCAAACGTATTCCTTATCGCTAAGCGGGAACTCATCAAAGATTTTCTTAGTAAGTTCATACGCGTCCATAATATCAACTCTTACCTCCGGATATTATAACTTTTCTGCACTCATCGAACATTCCCCTCATTCTTGCTACACAATCCTCACTAGTACATTCCATCGCCAGTCCTGTTAATATACTTTCAGCCTTAGTCCATTCCTTAGCATAAATCGCATATAATAATTCCAATGATGGTTTATCATAATTAAAATACCTTACAATATAAAAACATGCAGGATATCTAGCTTTAACGAACTCTTTAGCTTTCCTATAAGTTATACCACGTTTTATTGCCTTATTTGTTGATAAATTTAATTTAGCAAGTAATTGGTCAATATCCATATCCTGCGTAGGAGAAGGTAAAGATGGTGTTGAAACTGGAGGCGTAGTACCGGGTATTGTAGGAGTACTACTAGCTTTAGTCTCGGCTTCACTGCATAATTTCTTAGCCTCAGTAAACATTAGCATTGCATTAGGTACTATTTGGAACATGGGCATTGAATAGGAATGATAAGTATTCATTACAGGGTCATAATAAATATGCAAATGATTATCCCTAACTGTAATATTAATAGAAGTAGCATTACATTGTATTAGTGCTACACCTTTGATATAGTATGTGTTAAAACGTTTTTCCACAGGATTCTTATGGACGTAATCTACAAGCTTAGTAATAATCGCAGGATTCCATTCTACCATGATATAAAGTTATTAAACACAATTAAAAAAATATATGGCATGGACATTGCATGGGTAGTAGACCATGACCACAAACGTGTCTATGTTAATAAGAAATTCGTTACCGTCTTCGAGAAAATGTTTACTGAAGACGTCCCTGAAATAGCTTTTTTTGAAACCAGACATACTCCTGCAACGCATTATTATAAAGACGTAATGTTAAGGACTTTAGACCCAAATTATAACCTAATTAATACTGAATACTGGAGAGCAACGCACCCTAATGGTTTATTAATGTGGAAAGGTGATACTGGGGCGACAATTAGGGGTGTTGGTAGTATTGCTATAGACCAAGAAGGGTTCGTTTTTACCGCATATCATGTAGGCATGATATGGAATACTCGTAGACATAATTACTTTAATGTACCATTATTATTAAAATATCATACTCGATTAGTTGATGAGGTTTTTACTCCTAAACCTAATTCGCCTTCGGCAATATGGCAAGGCTTAGGGACGTTTAGGATAGAGGAGGATATTACACCGATAGGAGGTTTGGATATTCCACAAATACCATTCAATATACCGGGAAAATTAGTTGGCATAATATCTGGGTCTATATATACACTTGATAAAAAACTTACCATATGCACCTATTTTTATGATAGTGTAGTAGAAAAAGATAATACTATAGAGACTATAGGAGCTAGGACAAGAATAGATAAAGGAAAAGTAATTAGTTTAAACGCGACAGCTACGTATAGTTTTTACGGAGGGCTACTATCCGAATATA
>OGCG01001270.1_pt1 | contig 12802 bp, 10 predicted proteins | sample 1570061 | NCBI WGS metagenome assembly OGCG01 (sample SAMN06268698, study PRJEB24515) | hot springs metagenome | isolation source: Joseph's Coat, Yellowstone National Park, Washington, USA | place: USA:Joseph's Coat, Yellowstone National Park, Washington, USA
CTTAGGTCCCGCTCGGTGACGAGCTCCGCTGGATCTTTGAGTAGTTTGGATGCGTCGACGTGCCTTGCCGCCGCCTTGGTAACCGTACTAGGGCGTGTGCAGCTAAAGCTTTGCTCATCCGTCATCGAGGCGATCAGACGCGCGTCGCAGGAGATCGAGGGATCCATCATGAAAAGGGTGGAAGGGCACAAGGATGAAAGCGCCTTTTTCGTGTCGTGGAATTGCTACGCGAAGCCGGAATTACCGAGCAGCAAGCGGTACGTTTTTGTGATCCAAGCATGTGATTGGTGGTCCAGAAAGCATGACTATCCGGCGTTTGGGGATGATGATCTCCGTGGTCACAGCTTTGTAGTTGTATCGCCGAAGATGCTGGGCTTTTCAAGACTCCCCGACCCCAAAAACGGATGCATGTTTGGAGAAATGGCAGCGTATAATTGCGTAAACCTGACTGGTGAGGCATCTCTGTACTTTGGCCAGGAGAATCCACCCGAATGGATCTCAAAGGCCATCCCTGATCTGAAAGTAACCATTAAGGGGGTGAGCAAGGTAAGCGAGCAGTCTGCTGGATCTGCTTCAGTTGGGGTTCAGCCGGAGCCTCAGGGAGGTGAGGGACTTGAGACAGGGCCATTTCACGGGGTCATGGAGGTCGTGTTTGGGGATGAGGGCGCCCACCTCTTCGGCGGCGGCCCGAAGGTCGTGCTACTGAGGGATAGCTCAGACAATCCTGCGGGGGATCTTCTCATGGAGGCAGCCGCAAGAATATTGAGAGAAAGCGACGCCCCCCTCAGGGTGCGCGTGAGCAATTGGGGAGAGGTCGCCAACGATTACATACCGAACTACAACTTGATCTGGGTAGATGTTGATCGTGACGGAAAGGATTCTGACGGACGCTTGAAACATATGCTTCTTGAATTCTCCAGAGGAGTATCCGCGGGGTTTTTGATCTTTCGTCTGACCGATCCCTCAACTCCTCCGAAGCTCTGGGATGAGCTCGAGCAGATTAAAGGAGAAACGAAGAACGCGGTGAGACCGATAATCCTCACCACGCGGTCTGCCCTTCCGGAACTCGCATGGACTAAATGGGGTTTTCATGCCCCAGAAACTGAAGGGCGCTTTGGAGAGCACTTCAACGACGCCAAGGATCAGTTCTGGGAAAGGCTTCGCTCTTTCGCGGCGGAAGACGGGGGGAAGTACCTGTGGGTAACGGAGAGAGCTTCCAGCGAGTCGGAGGACCATTTCTTAATCAAGGCCCTCGTGGTGAAGCTGCTCGCGGCTAGAAAAGGGATTGAAAATGCGAGCGCGGGCCAGATAAGGAGCAGGATACTAACCGAGTACAAGGATGTAAATAGCGGCGAGGTCTATGACGTTTACGACAGCGGTGATGGCATTGCTTATGAGGTCGAAACGCTTTACGGTGAGGGTCCTTTCCCGCTTAAGAAGCTGCAGAGGAGCGCCGAAAAGCGTCCTCGGGTGCGCGTGGTGTTGGATCCGTTCTGCGCATCTCTGCATCTCGAGGAGGTAATGGATCTCAGGAGAGAGCTAATGAGCGGGGGAAAAGACGGCGAGTTTTACGCGGCGACGGCCGAGGGCAAGGGAAGCCTTATCGAGGTAACAGAGTTATCGAAACGCATTAAAGATTATGAGGGATGAACCTCCTCTGTGAGCAACATAAAATCGATGAGCTGCCGTATCTCTGCATTAAAAAGCAGATTGTCGAGCTAGGACAAGTTTGTCATTGTGGATCTGCGCCTTTATTCCAGCCTTACAAAGGGTCATGATTGCGCGTTTCGAGCCATCATCTATCTTGCTTTTGCAAGTTTTCCCCTCTCAGCAGCAACAGCCTATTCAGCAACCAGTTGCTGAAGCGCAGATTGCAGAGGAACAAGGTAATGTATTTATGAGCTTTCTAAACAAGAGGCAAAAGAAGACACAGAAGACACCGCTGCCTCCGACCCCTGTTAATGTGGTAAATGAGCTTGAAATCGCGGGCACGGAGCGGGAACCCCTTCATGTTATCGTTGACAAGGTTCATGAGTACCCCCAACATCCACTCGCAAGTCGGGCCGTTCTGTCTCGTTTTCAACGCATTCGGGAAACAACGGATAAATCTTAAACAGCAAAATGCGCTGCAAAAAGTTTTTCCTCTGGGACAGCAAAAAATAAAGCAACTACGACGATCTGCGTGCGGCTCCATTCCTCATTCTTTACGGGAGGTTACGTCGAAGTGCCGCTCGAAAGCGGCGAGCACCTGAAATGGGAGGATCTTCAGGCCGAAGCGACCGAAATTTCTCAGGACGCTAACAATGCAGGTGCAAACGTCAACGTCGTTGTGACTAGTTACAGTTATTGGTTCGAACGCTCAACGCCAGAGCTGGAAGTCTACCGATAATGCGGTGACGTTGATGTACAGCAACTCGACGGCTTGTTGAAGAAATATGCTATTGATGAGGACTTAGATATCAGTGGTGAGGACTAAGAGGAAGCTGAGACAGCCTCCGCGAGGTAGCAAGAAGATCAACCTTGCTGATTATTATAATAATTTCAACAAAACTCTTGCCGTCCTGCTTATGCGCTCCCTTTCATCCCCAGCTCGTTTTGTCGCTCAAGCAGTGCACATCGGCGCAATTACGCTAGCCCAGAAGGATAAGCGGTACTTAATTGTCGCTATTGAACCGTTAACTCGCGATTAGTTGCAGTACTTTAAGTGCCTTCTTTCTACGTATCGGTATACGTGTCCTCGTCCAACCCATGGTTTCCCTCTAGGGTTCTAAGAACAGAGATCGCCTTCTGATAGAACTCTTCGAAAGCACTAGCTTCCTCTCTAATGTAGTGTTCAATTTTACCGTATTCCCTATTTCTATACCAGATAGGCACTTGGGAACCATCTTGCCGCTTCTGATGGATCAGATTGAGCCTATTTGCAATCTTGTCAAGCTTTGCTCCCTTAAAAATCCCGTCATTCAGTATAACTCCTATTAATTTCAGATCCTTTGAGGGTCTGTCTATCAGGTCCTCGAAGGGATAATTTATGTCAATGTATTTTTTGAACTTTGCATGCAAAAACTTGAAGTCAAAAGCTAAATTGTAACCGACTGGTATGAAATTAAACCGTGTATCTCTTGAATCCATAAGTTGGAAAAGTTTTTTAACTATGGCTTCTTCATCTTCTTCCCACTCCTTCAAGATGACTAGGTCGTTAAGCGGCTTGCCAGTGGCTCTGTCAAGTTCTTGGTATTGTATACTGATAATCTTATCAGTTTTTGGATCTAGGTTTGCATCATCTTTGTCTGAGCCTTCGTTAGCCGTTTCGACATCAAAATAATAATCGTGCAATCCGTATAAAAACAACCACTATTTATAAGCATTTCCAGTAGCTTGTGGATACCACGGTGAGGAAGGCAGGAGTTGTCGTACGTTCTAGTCAGAGAATTTCTCCAAAATGCTTTGTTGAATAAATCCTAGACCACGCTTCCGCCTAGTTTCCCTTCCAGCTTTGCCCTTTTACGCTCTAGCTCTCGCGCAATAGGCCACCGCGTCATAGGCCTAGGCCCTCTGAACTGCTTTCGCGGTGAGCGTTTGAGGCTTCCTAAAGCTAGTGTCCTCACCGAACTTCCTCTTACCGGAGAGAAGCCCTCAACGGCCTAGCGCCTTCCGTAATCCGTTTGCTGTCTCTAGCTCATGTAACCCAGCGAGTCCTTCCCGCCAGAAAAAGAGACGGCCGCTTGCCCTGACGGAAGCCTGGAAATGAAGTAAAGGGCCTCTATAAATTTCTTATCCAACTGCGATCTAAGTTATTTTCCGGAAATAAAGGTGCTGGTCATGCATTTATGGCAAACTCTACCAGACCCCCCTTATTTATCAGTTTTCGACCTGAAGTACTTTTCCGTCCCCTTATCCATGAAGTACACGTAAACGCCAAGGTGCGCCCGAGACAGGAGAACCCTGTACGTGTCCTGCAAGTACTTCGTGAATTGTTCCTCCCCTCCCCTCTTTGCCATGACGTCGTACGAGTTCTCCGGCTTTCCAACCCACCTTTTCTTCTCCCAGTCGTAAACTAAGTCGTTTCCGAATATCACACCTACGTAATCGAACTCGAACCCCTGCGCTGTGTACACTGTGCCCACTTGATCCATTCCGGAGGGGTCCGTGGCCCACTTCCAGAACTCGTCCTTCTTCTCCCATGGCATCCTGAAGCTCCCTATCACCACGTCGTCCACCAGGCTCCCGTCGTCGCGAGGCTCACTCCAGGGCCAGCAGAAGCCGGCGACCAGCCTCGCGCTGTTCGGCTTCTCCTCGTTTCTCTCCCTTATCTTCTCCCTCAGTTCCTCGGGGGATCCCACTATCTCGAACCCCATTGGCTCGTTCTTGCTCAAAACCTTTGCCTCTCCAGATATCCCCAAGATGCCGTCCAGCCACTCCATGTAGCTTTCCGATCCCCCGCACCTGAACTGGGTCCTCAGCTCGAACTCCTCGATCTCCGCACCGAACTTCTTAGCCGCTTCCCTTATGAGCTGAACGCTTCCCACCTCGTTTGGCCTCACCACCTGCTTCTCGTCTATGAAGAAAACCGAAAGCTTGGCCGGCCTTATTATGTCCTCTACCTGAGGCCTGTCCGACCTGAGCTCCCTCGGTACCCGGTAGTCGTTGCTGTTTGCCCTCAGCCTGTGAGCTTCGTCGCATATTATGGCGTCAACCTCGTCATCTGCGCGGTCGGTGAAGTTGAAGAAGTACTTTATCCTTCCCCTTGCCCTCACCCCCACGAGTTTCCTCAGGGTGTTCGTGAACGCGTTCGAGCCAGTGGCGTAGTAGACGTCCTTCCCCTCCGAGAGGAGCTCGGCCATGGTCTCAAGGGCTATCACCGACTTCCCCGTGCCAGGCCCCCCTTTCACTATTATAACGGACTTCTTCCCGTTTGCCATCCTCTTTGCCCTGCTGACGATGGCGTTGCGCGCGGCTATCTGCTCGTCTATGAGGTAGAACACCTGCTGGTTGTTTACCATTTCCCTCACGTAGCTCATGAGTTGCTTCGACGGCTTGATCAGACTTCCCACGAACCTCTCGTAGACGTCGGAGGCCGGGCCGCCCAATATCCTCTTCTTTAGGTACTCGCCCAGCGCCTCGTAGTCCTCCTTCGAGAACAGGGGATACCTCTCAAGCGCCTTCTCGAACTTTTTCTGGTAAAGCACCCTGTCCCTCTCCCTGGAGTAGTTATGGCAGTAAACCGCAGGGGCTATCTGGACCGAGGGATCCTGCTCGAAAACCGTGAGGTTGTCCTTAAGGCCGTAGTAGTACCCCTCGACCTGAAGGGACGGATGGGGCACCGTGGTCCACCTGTAGTCTATGAGCGCCCTGACGTTCCCCTCCTCGTCGCTGTCCCTCACGCCCTCGTTTGACCACTGCTTCAGCTCCACGAGGACAAGCCCCTGAAACCCCTTCCCCTTCCCGAAGACGAGGGCGTCGATCCTCCTGTCCGTCGTGGGTATCCTGTACTCGAGGATTATCCTGTTATCGCGTAACTCCCTAAGCCCGTCGTACTCGAAGGCGTCCTTCAGGGCCCTCAGCGAGTTCTCCCACGAGCGGTACTCCGAGCTCGAGGGCCTTCCCCGGTAGTACGCCTCGAAGCGCTGCTCCAGCTCGTCCGCTATCCTGTTGTTGAGGACGTCCTCCCTGAAGTCGTCGAGGGTGCCGTCGTAGAGCCTCATCCATCATCATCCCTCGTCGTACCTCCTGTTCGATCCCCTCACCTTATCAGCTGGGTACCTCTCGGCGTCCTTCTTCAGCTTCGAAGAAAGGCACTCGGAGAGGTCGAAACCCGTCACGTCAGCGAACCTGAGCACGAAGTAGAGGGAGTCGGCGAGCTCGTCGCCCACCTCCTCGCGCATGCGGGGATCGGCGAGCATTGCCCTCACCTCTTCATCGCTCTTGAACCTGAAAAGCTGAAGGAGCTCCGAGGACTCCGTTACCATGCCGATTGCAAGCTCCTTGGGCGTGTGGTACTTACCCCAATCCCTCTCATCGCAGAAATTCTTGACGTCCTTCTTCAGCCCTTCAACCGTTGCCTCCGCGTCTGCCATGACCTAAGACGGGGCGGGGCTTTAAGTGTTGGGAAGGCGTCGCCTTGCGCGTCGCCTTGCCGCCCATATCGCGCGCCCGATCACGGGCTATCCTTTCTCTGCCCGTCGCTTTTGGCGCCCTCGTCACCTTTGTCGCCCTTGACCGGTAGGCCATCGCGCCGCGTGTTGACGTCCTCGGAAGGGCTTTTGCGACGAGGGCTTGAAGCCCCGTGGCGGCCTGTACTCGGAGGACTTCTTGACGAGAAGAACCGTTCCCAGCTGCCCTACGCCGCCACCTCTCAACTGCCCCATGCAACCGCGTCCTGTACCTCTCACGGTGTAAACAAGTCGTTCTTTCGCCTCGCTTTCTCTCCTGAGTCGCTTGCAGCCCTAAAGGCTAGTTGGATCATGCCGATCGGCAAGCTGCTGCGCTCCTTGGGTTAATTACACTAAAGGTCGTCGTGCCAGAGGTCTTGGCACCAACTTATCTGGTACCGCTTGAGCACTGCTTCAAAGCCGGAACATTTAATAGCGCGAAATCAACTAATAACGATCCAAATGCGTGAGATCTTTTATTCGATTGGTGCCGAAAATCCTTTGTAGCTGCTTAGGCAAAAGAAATCTGTTGTCGGGCTGAGAAGGGGATCAGGTGATTGAGACGGGGGCGAGCAAAGCTCAATTAAGAAGGGGAATTGGGAAGCTTTCTCTCATACCTCTTGGGATCGGCGGCTCGATAGCGGGGGCGATAATTTACGGAGCGCAGAAGGCGGTGGCCACAGCTGGCCCTGCGGGCCTTCTCGCCTACGCCATAGCGCCCTTTCTCTACATGACCATAGCGCTGACGTACATAGACGTAGCCATGGACTTTCCGGAAGCCGGAGGGCCGTCAAGGTTTGCCATATACAGCCATGGGCAGGCGACCAACCTCATAAATTCCATGTCGGACCTCATATGGTACCTCTTCCTACCTCCCCTTGAGGTATACGTTTTCATAGGGCTTGTCGTTCATTACTTTATGCCGTCGGTTCTTACGGCGAGCGGCAACCTCAGCCTGCTGGGCGGCGTCATGGCCGTAGCGGTCATACTCCTCTTTGTCCCCATAAACTACTTTGGCATAAGGGCGTTTACCAACATAGGTGACGCGGTTGGGTGGTTGAAGGTAGCCCTTTACGTGCTGATGGCCGTTTTCTTCATATGGGTAGGGCTCAGCAAAACCCCGATTCCGTCAAGAACTTCTCCAGTTACGGGGGATTCATGCCGTACGGGGTTGCGGGCCTCTTTGGGGCCATGCCCATAGCGATGTTTTCTTTCGGCGGGGCAAGGTGGGTAGCCGACTTCGCGGAGGAGCTCAAGGAGAAGAGGTACATACTGTACGGCATACTCATAACGGTTATCGGTGAGGCGGTGATATACCTCACCTTCACGCTTGCGTTCATCTTGAACGTCAACTGGAACGCGTTGGGCATAGCGGCCGGTGACTGGACGGGCCTTCTCAGCCTCCTGCAGTTGCCCTATTACGCCATGGCCAGCTCATACCACGCTCCGCTCATGGCCTACCTGATACTGATTTACCTCACCCTGGCCCCCATCATGGTTGGCTTCGTGTACATGGGAGGCGGCGCGAGGGTAATGCTGTCGATGGGCAGGTCCGGCTACCTGAACAAGGAGGTAAAAGACATCCACCCGAAGTACGGAGTACCTTACCGGTCGATAATACTCTTTGGCCTCATAGGAGCGGTCATCTCATTCCTGTTCGCGCCGGTGCCGGGACTTTACGCGCTCATAAATGACACCGTTTCGGCTGGCTTCATCGGATTTCTGGCGAATCCCGTGGCCATGATGGTTTTGAGAAAGCAGGGCATGTCAAAGTACCAAGTGCCGGGAGGATGGTTCGTTTCCGTGGTGGCCTTTGGCATATCGTCTCTTACAGTGTTCTGGAGTGGCTGGCCAGCAGTGCCCTACTCAGTTCTCCTAATTGCTGTGGCATCTGCCATCTTTGGGATGATGTACAGGATACGCGAGGGATGGCGCGACGGCCTGTGGTATGTGGGGCTCATAGCGTTCCTGACGTTCATGACTTACGTGGGATCTGATGGGGCTCTTCGCATCATACCCTACATGTGGGCTACAGCGATAACCGCTGCCGCGTCGGTTGCACTCTTCTACCCTCTGGGGCTCGTCTCGGGTTTGAAGGAGAGGAGCTACAAGGCCCACCTGGGAGAATCGGGAGCGCCATCCACGCTCGGTGGAGGGCAGAAGGCGGCGCCTTGACGCCCAAGAGCGAGCCCTAGGAAAGCGAGGTCAGGGGATTGGCCGCAAATGCGCAAGTTAGTGCGATTTTTTGTAAGACCAGCGTTTTTGCCCATAGGCATTAAGGCTTCAGCGCCGATACCCTCACCTTTTTCTCGGAGATATCGGCCACGTAAACGGGATCTCCGACGGCCAGCGGGCCCGGGTTGACCACGGTCGTCATGCCGACCTTCGCGACCCCCCTTGCCTAGTGTATGTGGCCGGCCACGTGGAGGGCCGGCGCCCTGCGCCTTATGAAATCTAAAACCGCCCTCGATCCGGCGTGTGACCCATCGCGGGTCACGTCGAGGACGCCAAGGGGAGGGACGTGCGTCACGGAGACCAGCGTTCCCTTTTCGCCGCACGAATCGGCTGCCCTTTCCAGCAGGCTCCCTATCTCCCCCTCGCTCAGCGTGAGGTAGGAAGAGTAGTAAAGGCAAGTTTATCGGCAAGCTCAGTTCACTTATTCCCAAGGTTATGTGCTTTCGGCGGCCGCAAATCGCGATAGCAACCAGCTACAAAATTTATTTGCCAACCATATCCTCCTCAGCCAGCGGGAAACTGGCGCCGGGTAGTGAGGCCGCTGGGAAGTATAGCGGGGTGGACGCCTCGCGGCCAGACCACCGTCGGCTTCGAGCCGCCTTCCAGCACAATCCTCGTCCCAGTCCTGACCTCCACGTAGCGCTCGCCGAGCTCCCGCGTTCTTCTCTTGGCCTCGTTGCCGCTGCAGTGCGCGGGCGCCAGGAACTTCGCGACCGAAAAAGCCCTCTGAAGCTGCTCTTCGGACGGCTGGTGGAACCCGCCGATGACGAAGGAGATGTCGCCGAACTGCGCCCTCGCGACATCCGCGATCTTCCCGATCCCAGGGTGGCTACACCCCACCAGAAGGGCGTTGCTACCGCCGACCCTGACCACGGCTGACTGCTCGTCCACGGGCGACGACCCAAGGGTCCCGGTGCTCCAGAAGTCGAGGGCGAGCTCCGCGGGCTCGGCCACCTCAACCGCCTTTAACCCCTCTGGGACGCAGCGGGCGGCCCCGGCGGGGGCGTAGACCTTTATACCCGGGTTGGCCCTGGCGACGGCCGGCAGCCCGCCCCAGTGATCGTGGTGGGCATGGCTCAGAAAGGCGAAGCTCAGCCCGTCGAGCCTCAGGCCCAGCCTCGTGAAGTTCTCCTCCAGTATTTCAGGTCTGGGACCGGCATCGAAGAGGGCCCTCCAAGCCTCGGACTCGACCAGGAGGCTCCAGCCCCATTCGTTGAGCAATCCCCGCGCCGGGCTGTTGTCGTTCATCACGGTCAACGTGACGCGCTTTACCATGCGGAAAGAGCGCGATCGCGTTTAAACCCTTTCCAGTTGAGGCGCGGAGCTGAACTCTAGCAAAGCGCTCCAGGAGCCACAGGCGCAAAATCGGCAAAAACTGAGAAAAAAGGCTTATGGGCGCCCTATTGTCCTTCGTTCCCCCAGCACGGTCCGCCCCTACCGCCGCCCATTCCTCTGCCTCCGCCCATTCCCCTACCGCCCCCCATACCCATCCCTCTACCTCTTCCTCCGCCCATGCCCCTCGGTCCTTCCCCGACTTCCGTGGGGGCGGTCACCTCTGGCAGGCTCCCGGCCGCTATCAGAGAAACCGCTTGGTCCGCCCTGCCCTCGAAGGCGTAGAGCTTGGCCTTTCCCTTTGCCAGCTTGAACTCGTACTCGCCGAACTCCCTGAGCACCAGCGCGTCCGCCCCCTTGTCCAGTATGGCCTTGACCGCCCTGATCCCCCTGCGGAGCGGGACGCCAAAGCTGACGTTTGGAGGCCTCTGCACGAAGAGCGCCGGGTTGGCGTACGTCTCGGCCAGCTTGTAGGCTCCGCCATCCACATCGTAAACGCAGACCTGCTGCGCGCGTCCTGGAGAGTCAACGTAACCCTGTGTGCACAGAACTGCTACTCTCAACTTCATCTCGTCCTCCGGAGGGTGACTTATATCGGTTTCCCTTATCTTTCAACCGATGGAGGGCGGGCGGCGCAGACTACTAACCGATATCTTTAAATATATCGGCTATCAGATATACGACCAAAGATGCCAAGAGGAAGATGCTGGTACGGATGGGGGCCCGGTTACGGGCCGGAGGCCGGCTTCGGCTACGCCCCAGGGTGGGCGGCGCCCGCTCCCCGCGGGCTGGGTCTGGGTCTCGGGAGAGGGGGCCGCTGGGCTGGCGGCCCAGGCGGTTTGGGCTGGCTGGTCTACGACGCGCTGAAGGAGGGGCCCAAGGATCAGAAGGAGATAGCCGACTGGATAACCTCCAAGGTCCAGACCCCGCTGGTGGCCGAGTACCTGACTCCGCTGCTCGACTGGTGGGTCGGAGTTGGTCTTGCCAAGAAGGGGGAAGACGGGAAGTACAGCCTCACCGACGCGGCGCCTGCGCGCTGGGGACCCTGGTGGCGAGCCGGAACCCGATTTTTTGCCAGTCCTCAGCTCAGTCCTGATCGGGAGTCCCTGAGTCTAGTTTTTCTGGGGAGGTTTCCTCACGCAGAGGGAGCTGACCGCGGCGATAGCGATCTCGCTGCGGAGCGCCCTGGCCCACGGATCGGGTACGGCCGGACCCCTGTCTCTCGCGTCCCAGGAAGAGGCGGCGATCCGTGCCGATGCTTGCAGAGCTCGGCGCCCGCGGGCAGGCAGGCCCTGCCTCGGCCGACCAAAAGGCGTTTAAGTTCTCAGGTGAACCCCTCATGGGAGCACTCTCGGTCGGAGACAGGGCTCCGGACTTCTCCTCCGTGGACAGCGATGGCAGACCTGTTTCCCTTTCGGGTTTTGCTGGGAAAGTCGTGGTCCTTTACTTCTACCCCAAGGCCAACACGCCTGGCTGCACAAGGGAGGGCATCGCCTTCAACGAGAAGCTGGACTGGCTCGGGCAGCACGGCGCCGTGGTGCTGGGCATCAGCACGGACTCCCCAGGTGCCCAGGCCAAGTTCAAGCAGAGGTACTCCCTCGGCTTCACCATGGTCAGCGACGCAGGCCGGAAGATCAGCAGCCTCTACGGTGTGCTGCGTCCGACTGGGACTGCGGAGAGGACCACGTTTCTGGTGGGCCGGGACGGCGTCATAGCCGCCGTCATAAGGGGCGTCAGGCCAGAGGAGCACGCCTCAGAAGTGGTCAGAAGGATGGAAGACTTGGGGATGGCCTAGGGAAGCAGCACAGCTCTCCCGCTGATCTCCCCGTGCTTGAGCTTCCCCAACACATCGTTTGCCTGAGAGAGGGGGAACTTGGTGGCCTCGATCCTTATCTTTCCCTGGGAGGCGAGCTTGAGGACCTCGAGCATGTCCTGCCTGGTCCCGATGGCGGTGCCCCTCACGGTCACCTCGTCAGGGAAGGAGTAGTCCAAGAGGTCCCCGCGCACCCCCAGGACCACCGTTCCTCCGGGCTTCGCCATCATGAGTGACGCGTTCACCGCTGCCTGCGAGGGCGCGAATACAATGACCGAGTCGGCCACCTTCGGCTGGACTCTCGAGTAGTCCCTTCCTGGGTCTAGTACCTCGTCGGCTCCCAGCCTGAGGGCGAGCTCCTGGTGCTCCCGGCTGGTGCTGACCGCCACTACCCTTGCCCCGTAGAGCTTCGCCATCTGTATGACCACGTGCCCAACTCCCCCGACGCCCAGGACGTAGGCGGTCTTTCCGGGGGACAGGTCCGCCTTCTTGACGGCACCGTAGGCGGTCACGCCTGGGCAGAAGAGAGGGGAGGAGGTCTCGGGGTCGATGCCGCCTGGTATCCTGTAAACGTGGGCGGCCTTCCCCACCACGTACTCCGCGTAGCCTCCGTCCACGGTCTCACCCGTGATCTGCTTGTAGGGGCAGAGGTTCTCCCTGCCGGTCAGGCAGTACTCGCAGTGCCCGCAGGTGTCATAGAGAGGCTGGAGTCCCACGAGCTCCCCCTTCCCGATGCCTTCGACGCCTTCCCCGACCTCCTCCACCGTCCCGATGATCTCGTGGCCCGGGATTATGGGGAGCTTCGCGGGCACGCCGTACCTCACCCAGTCTCCCTCTATCATGTGGAGGTTCGAGTGACAGACCCCGCATGAAATCACCCTGATCAGGACATCTCCCCTCGACGGGAAGGGAGTTTCAACGTCTTCGTACACGAGGGGGTTATTCTCCACCAGATCTGGCTTGTGAAGCACCATGGCCTTCAAGTGTCGCACCCAGGTTTCTCTGGGGCAGGATTTACGCCTTTCTTGTGGCCTAGACCTCTTTGGAATGCCCCTGAGACGCCCCTCTCGGGTGCGGGACGATGCGTTTTCCGTCGGACGTAAAACCCCTCCAGTCGGGATCGTGCCGAACCTGATATCCCGAGCTCCCACCCCATTCCGGAAATGGGGGCGGTGTCCTCGAAGGTCGGTCGTGCCTTACAGCATATGAGCAAGAAAGCTCCGACCTTTAGGGAGGAGATGAATTGCCAGCCAAAAAGTTTATCGGCGCCAGC
>OGCG01001273.1_pt1 | contig 12779 bp, 12 predicted proteins | sample 1570061 | NCBI WGS metagenome assembly OGCG01 (sample SAMN06268698, study PRJEB24515) | hot springs metagenome | isolation source: Joseph's Coat, Yellowstone National Park, Washington, USA | place: USA:Joseph's Coat, Yellowstone National Park, Washington, USA
GTATGCGTTTTATACCCGAAGAGGTAAGACTTCTCGGTAGACTTTAAAGTTTGCTGCTCTCTTTTCGATGGAGTCCTGTACCCAAATTTTGCATCTTTATCTTTTAATGAAAATGCAGGTATGTCTGTACTGTCTTGGCATATTAAACTCAACTGTTTCCCCCTGAAGTATTCCTTTAATAACTCATGGTATATATCCGAATAGGCCTTAACGCCAATTCTTTTTCGCATCACTGAGAATGACGAATAACACATTCCTTCTTTAAATCCAAGGAATCTTCCTATTTCATCTTTTGGGAGATATTCTGCAAGTTGTCTGTCAGTAAGATGCTTATCTTTTTTTATGGCCTCCGCCACTATGTACTTCGCAGCATCTTTCCCTCGATGGTGAGTATGTCCTTTTTGCCGCATATACAATGCAGCATGGGTCAGAACCTCTATTATTTTATCTTTTATGGTCGTCTTATTCATAGAATCGCCCCGTAAACGGTTCGATTTCCCTAATACTGGCAGGGGTTACAGTCGAAGAGAAAAGAGAACCCTGTTAATTAGGGATCTGTTTTAATATCGAAAGAAAAGAATTTTAAATTGTAAACAAGCTAATAAGCATGAGTGCATGAAAACTTTCGAAAAAGAAACTTTCAGAGAAAGTTTCATCAAAGTGAAGCTTTTAGGAAAAGCTTCAGCAAAAGAAACTTTCAGGGAAAGTTTCATAAAAGCACAATCTGCGATGGAGTACCTAATGACTTACGGCTGGGCAATCCTTATTATATCAGTGGTGCTCGGCGCATTGTACATGATGGGACTGTTCAATCCGAGTACTTTCATAAGCAGTCAGTGCATCTTTCCTGCGGAATTCAGCTGTCTTAACTCCTACATGTCAAGCAGCGGCATTCTCAGTGTTAACATAGAGCAGTCATCGTCTTCTCCGATAAATATAACCGCGATAGGATGCAATACAAACGCAACAACTTCGAACATGGTGCAAGAGTCGCCTGCGGTATATGTTCCAATAGGCTCAAATGTCACATTCAACATACAGTGCTACTCTGCAGGATCTCCTTATTCGGGCACGGTCGGCAGCGTCTTCCATGGCTATATACTTCTGAATTACACAAACACACAGACTGGCTTTCCCCACACCACTGTAGGTATTCTGTTGCAGAAGATAATCTAATAACACAGCAACACATTAGTACAACAGTCCAATCGCACTATCCGCGATAAAACGACTCCACCTATTTTTAAGGGATAATATCGTATATCTTGCGTAGTTTTTGCAAGAACGGTATATGCCGCTGCCGCAGCATAGTGCCGCTCCTACAGCCTTATTTAAGTACGAACTTGCTCAGCGTGAGCCTTCTCCTGCTTGCGAACGGCCTGAACTCGTGCCCATTGCCTGTAAAGAACTTCGAGAAGAATTCCACGTATATAAGCCTTGCGCCTTGTATGCCTGGCTCGAATATTGCAATTATAAAAGTGAACAGCTGCCCAACTATCAATATAAGCGTACCGGCAATGCCGAGTATTGGTGAGTGTGCCCATCCGCGCAGAAATATAAAGTCTATCACACCCGCAAGTATTACTGATGCGAGCAGTATTCCCACAAGCCTTGTATAAGAGAGCATGTGGCTTATGAGAGAAGGTATCTCCATCAGAGCATCTATGCCTTCAGAGATTAGCACAGTAGCTATGCCTCCTATTATCATGAAGTATGACGAGAATACCTCCAGGTTCCCAACGCCCAGGCTTTCACGGTGAAGCACAGCAAGCCCGAATATCACAAAGCCGATAGCTGTGGCAAGCCAGCCCAGCCTGCCCGCTGCCTTCCTCTTCTCTCCCACCGCGAGCCTGTTGAGGAATCCAAGCACGAAGCCGGAGCACACCATCGTCACTCCTATCCATCCGGAAAGCACGAGCAGCTTTGGCAGATTCAGCTCCACATTGAACAGTGCAGTATACGGAAGCTGGAAGCCGAAGTATTCGTTGAATGCTACTCCTAGCACAATTGCCAGAACCGCTCCGGGTATTATAGCCTTGGCAAGCACCAGCAGGCCGTTGTTGCTGACTATCATGCTGACAAAGCTGCTTATAGCCTTGGGTATCCTGCTCTTCTTCGGCGGATGCCTTATCCTATGCAGCAGCCATATTGAAAGAAGGAGCATCGACGCCCCATACCCCGCATCGCCCACCATAAAACCGAAGAACAGCGGAAACACAATCGCAAACATCATTGTAGGATCGAATTCATCGCTCCGCGGAAGAGAATAGAATTTTATAAAAAATTCGAAGAATTTGGCGTTTATAGGATTTTTCATCAGCGTCGGCGGTAGTTCATTTGTCTTGACCTTCTCGATAATGTACCTGCCATTTGTTATTGAATCCAGTGTTTCGCTGATGCTCTTTATCCTGCTTTCCTCGACCCAGCCGTATATGACTACGATTGATTCTCCTATGCCGAGCTTGGTTATAACTTCGAGCTTTTCCATTTCAAGGTCCAGCTGCTCCCTTATGGCGCTCACTATCGGATAATACCTTTCAGAGATCTTCTCTAGCTCTTGGCTGGCTTCCAACTTATCCTTTTCGAGCAGCTCTATCTCCTCCCTTATCTTCTCTATGTTCTCGGCTGGGCTGCCCTTCATGTCAGTAATATAGATTACATTTATCTTGTAGCCTTCAGCAATCTTCCCGAAGTCGCCTTCTGAGCCTTTTTTCATCACTACTACTGCAGCATTTTTTCCCTCTATGAGTGTGAAGCCCTTCGCGATAACCTCTTTGCCGAGCTGCACCATCTGCTGCTTCTGCCCATACACAAGAAATGCGGCTATGCTGCTGCCTGACAGGTAACTCATATCTTTAATGGGCTCGGGCATCATAGCGAGCATCTCCTCTGTGCTCTTCTCCTTTGCAATTCTCGCATTTATCATTTCTATTCTCTTCGAAAGCTCGGATACCTCTTCGTCTATCTTTATGAGCTTCGCCCTCTCTATCAGGTACTCTATGCTTTCGAACATGTATCTTTTCTCAACATGCTGCGGTATGAGCAGGCTCTCGAGCCCCCTGAACCTCTGCGCATACTCCCCTATTTCCCTGTATGAGATGCTCTCTCCTCTGCTCAGCATCTTTGCTGCATCATCGGGCAGCGGCTCTATCTGCATTACCCCGAGATCGTGCAGCGCCGTAAGGGCTTCGCTGTAGAAATCTTTCTGTATTATCACCCTGATCTTCTGCATCTTCGCCGGCTTGAGCATCTCCATCCCATAATTGTATTCAATTGGTCTATTTTCATTCATCCAAACCGAATGCCTTTTTTACCTCTTCTTCAAATATTCGCATCGCATCCTCGCTGCTTATGCTCCCTATTGCCGCGGCTTCCTTCTGCGCCTTCTTTATCTCCGCATTGTAGAGCTCTTTTGCCTTCTTTTCTGCCTCAGCTATGCTCTTCTGATAGTGCAATTCTGCGGCAGCCTTTGCATCCTCTACGATCTTAATGGCGTCAGCCTTTGCCTTTTCTATCTCCTCAGAGCTCTCCCTCCTTGCTTCATCTATCTCTGCATTTGATGCCTCCTCTTCTTCTTTTATACTTTTGAGCGTCTCAACGCTCTCCGCCTGTGCTTCTTCCTGCTGCACGGCCTGCGCCTTTGCACCTTCTTTTTTTGTGCTCATAGAAATACCGCGATAGCAATAATCACCGCGAGAGTTGCCGCGATGTTGAATATAAGGAATGCAAGCCTTATCCTCTCAAAACTCCTCTGCTCCCTGCTTCTGTAGCCTGGTGCAATATTATCCTGTGCTGCACCCTTGCGGCTTTCAGCCGCATCGCGTTTGTAATATCTGTAATTAAAGTATTTGTAGTACTTCGGATAATATTTCTTGAGTATGTGCTCCGAATAGCTGCTGCGTGCCTGCGCAACGCTCAGCATTCTGCTCGGCTCTGTGCTCTTTGCTTCAGTATCTTCAGGCATTGGATTCACTCTTGGCGCTGATTTTGCCTTTTATAAATTTGAGAGAGACTATGTTGTCGCGCTCCATATCCTCAAGTCTCTGCCTTATGTATTTTGCCTTCTCCTCCATCGCTGGTATTGCAACATTCTCTATCGCGTTTGCGCGCCTGTTGAGCTTTTCTATTTCGTGCAACAGCTTCCTGAGCGCATTCTCCTTCTCCGCTATCTCTATCAGCATGCCGAACAGCGTGGTGTAGCTCACCCTGGCATCCTCTATTGGAGCAGGCACGCTTATCAGCTCGTAGCTCTCCGGCATCGCGCCCGCCTTCTCTATGCTTATATTCGGTATCTTCACGCCCATCACATTCTTCGCCTCTACGCTTGCACCCAGAGTGCTCTGCTCCGCAGCAATCCTCTCCAGGTTTATCCTGCCTGAGAGCGTGTCCGCTATCTTCATGCTCTCCCTTGCGCGCTCTACCGCGCTTCCAAGACCTCCCATAAGCTTCTGTATCTGCCTTGCAAGGTCGAAGAACTCCAGCACCAGGCTGCTCCTCTTCATCTTGAGAAGCGAAAGCCCCTTTCTTGCTACCGCTATCCTCCGCCTCGTCCTTATAAGCTCTATCCTTGTCGTCTTTACATTGCTCTCCATCATTCCACTTTCCACTTGCCGTACTTTGCTATGAGCTCATCCTTCACCCTCTTCATCTCCTTCTTGTCAAGCATTGCGAACAGCTCCCAGCCAAGGTCGAGCGTCTGCTCTATGCTTCTATCCTCGTAGTAGCCCTGCTTTACAAATTTGTTTTCAAACTCGTCTGCGAACTTCAGGTAGAGCTTGTCGCTCTGGCTCAGCGCCTCCTCTCCCACTATTTCAGTGAGGCTCCTTAGCTCCTTGCCTTTTGCATACGAGGCATAAAGCTGGTCTGCAGTGCTTCTGTGGTCCTCGCGTGTCCTCTCCTTTCCAATACCCTGGTTCATAAGCCTTGAAAGGGAGAGCAGCACATCTATGTTCGGATATACGCCGCGCCTCTGCAGCTCCCTGCTCAGCACTATCTGGCCCTCTGTTATATAGCCCGTAAGGTCTGGTATTGGGTGTGTTATATCATCTCCAGGCATTGTGAGTATGGGCACCTGTGTTATCGAGCCCTTTCTGTTCCTTATCTTTCCGGCTCTTTCGTATATCGTAGAAAGGTCAGTGTACATGTAGCCAGGATATCCGCGCCTTCCAGGCACCTCCTCTCTTGCGGCGGAGATCTCGCGCAGTGCTTCGGCGTAGTTTGTCATGTCGCTGAGTATAACAAGCACATGCATGTCCTGCTCGTATGCGAGGTACTCCGCAGTCGTCAATGCGAGCCTTGGGAGTATTATTCTTTCCATCGAGGGCTCTGATGAGAGATTTAGGAACATGACAGACTTTTCCAGCGCTCCCGTCTCCTCAAACTCCCTTTTGAAGAAGTTCGCCTCCTCGCTGTTTATTCCAATACCCCCGAACACAATACCAAAGCCTTCTCCCTTGCCGAGTATCTTCGCCTGCCTCGCTATCTGCGCAGCTATCCTGTTGTGTGGAAGCCCCGAGCCGGAGAAAATCGGAAGCTTCTGTCCTCTGACGAGCGTATTCATTCCGTCTATAGCTGATATGCCTGTCTCAATGAATTCCGAAGGCTCTTCTCTTGCATAAGGATTTATTGCGCTTCCTGTTATCTCGAGAGTCTCTCCTCCCCTTATCGCAGGGCCGTTGTCCCTCGGCCTTCCCATGCCGTCAAAGATCCTTCCCACCATATCTGTGCTTACATCTATCTCCGCAGTCCTGCCTGTGAATTTGACCTTTGTTTTCTCTATATTCATGCCCCTTGTCTCTCCGAATGACTGCACGATCGCAAGATCCTCCCTGGTGTCGAGAACCTGTCCTATTACAGTTCTTCCATCCTCAAGCCTTATCTCTGCCAGCTCGCCGTATGCTGCATCCTTTATGCCTTCTACGAACAGCAGCACATTTGTTACCTGGTTGATGGTCTTATAGTATACATCTTTCATAAACTCGCCATTGCTCATTTCAGCTTTGCCTCCATCTTGTCTATGGAATCAAGCATTTTCATAACATCATCAAAGTATGCATCTATCTGCTCCTCCTTTACAAACTTCATCTTTGCTATCCTCTGCTTTACCTCTATGCCCGCAAGCTCGTCCATCATTATTCCCCTCTTCACTGCGTCGTACTCCTTCCTGCCCATTGTAATTATTGCCTTGAGCATGTAGTACTGCTTCTTCATTGAAGTAAATGTATCTACCTCATCAAAAGCGCTCTGCTGAAGGTAGTCTTCTCTTATGCTCTTTGCTATGTCGAGTGTTGCCTTGTTTGATTCAGGCAGTGCATCGTAGCCAACAAGCTGCACGATCTCGTTGATCTCGGCCTCCATCTGCAAGGTTTTCATCGCCTCGCTGTAGAGTTCGCCCCATTCCTTGTTGACATTCTTCTCATACCATCCACTCAAATCATCTATGTAAAGCGAGTAGCTCGTAAGCCAGTTTATTGATGGGAAATGCCTGCTGTTTGCAAGCGCCGCATCAAGTGCCCAGAAGACCCTTGTCACTCTTAGCGTGTTCTGTGACACCGGCTCAGAGATATCACCACCTGGAGGCGATACCGCGCCTATCGCAGTCACAGAGCCCACTGCGCCCCCGAGCGTGTTTACCCTTCCTGCCCTCTCATAGAACTCCGCAACCTTCCTGCCAAGGTATGCCGGATAGCCTTCCTCTCCCGGCATCTCTTCAAGCCTGCCTGAGATCTCTCTGAGCGCCTCTGCCCAGCGCGATGTGCTGTCTGCCATGAGCGCCACGCTGTATCCCATGTCGCGGTAATATTCTGCTATTGTTATGCCAGTGTAGATGCTTGCCTCTCTTGCAGCCACAGGCATGTTCGAGGTGTTTGCTATAAGCACTGTGCGCTCCATGAGCGGCTTGCCTGTCTTAGGATCTTTGAGCTCAGGAAATGTTGAGAGTACTTCTGTCATCTCGTTTCCACGTTCCCCGCATCCAACAAATATCACAACTTCTGCATCACTCCATTTAGCGAGCTGGTGCTGTATGACTGTGTTGTGCAGTATTACGCCGCCGTTGCCTCCGATAAAATTCATCCCATATTTGGGCACTGACACATCATATACATCAAACTCTCCCTCTAGGATTCTTATTTCCTTAATCTGATCGAAGAATATGTAATTGTAATCGAGTGATTCGCCTAATCTTGCAACGCTCTGCTCCTGCATAATAGTTTGCATGCTTCCTGAATTCATGCTTACTAACTCGATATATCTACCCGCACTTTGCACCCTCATGCTGCTTTCACCAATACAATTATTAATGCTATCGTTTCCATTCAATGCCTGGCTCTCTTCATCATATTCTGATCGACCAATTACATAATCTCTGAGTTTTCTGACCTTCTCAGTTTCAATGCTCTTGCTTATTATGTTGTAGAAAAGCGCCAAGTCCTCTTTGCTTTTTATACTTACACTGTAATAGGCAGAGCCTTTAACATTCCTCTTGGAAATGCTGCTCAGTATACCAAATCTTGAAAGTGCATATACTAGCTGTGTCGCCAGCCTCTTGCTTGCTGTTGAAAGCCTCACTTCCTTATTGTAGAATGAGCCGGAACCAGCAAAGTAGCCGCTAAGGAATGCGCCCAGCACTTCATTGCTTGAGCCTATGACAGCTTCAGGTATCGCCCTCTCCTGCGCAGCGCATCCGAATCCAAACACTGACAGGAATTTTGCAAGATCTGCATTGTAAATCTTCATATTAGGCTTACGCTGCCCCTCCTGAGTCTTCTCATATTTCGGTTCCAAACCAAAAATGCAGGCAGAGAGGTACGCAAACCTGCCTAGCTGCGATGCGTCAGAATTTGTAAACACAACTGTGTTTGTATCTCTTATACAACCTCCGGCTGTGTACAGTCCAAAAAATTCGCCGAGCTCTCTACTGATCTTCTCTGGTATGCGCAGAGTCTTGTCAGATTTGCCTCCTCTCGCCAATCCTGCATCAACAACACGCAGATCCTTCGGCAGCATATCTGCTTTTATTTCCATGTCTTTCTGCTCTACATCATATTTCCTTGCAGCTGCTATATAATCTCCAGGCTTCAATGCTGCGGCTTCTGTCTCTTCGATTTTTCCATCTACTACCTTAAACAACTTATGTATTGGAGTTACCTTTACAATGCGTCCTGCCCTTGTCTTTATTTCCACGATCCTCGAGCTTTTGCCCTTGTATAGTGTGTCTGTCTCACTTTTGACTATCCTTCCATCCATGAAAGAGTATATGCTGATAGGCTTTTTCAGGAATATTATCTGCTCGTCATTCTCAAACTTGATGATGCTTCCGGGACTGTACTTGTTTTCGTTGAATAGCTCTTCTATGGTTTTTATGTTTCCATTTCCTAGAAGGACCTCTGTGTCTCCGGTAACACATTTTCCGCTTCCAAAAGGTCCTGGTACTGCGGCGGTGCCTCCCTTCGCCACAGGGAAGAATGTGTCTACAACCCTCTGTCCTGTTATAAGTGGGATCTCGGGTGCAAGCTTGCTGAGCGTGGGCCTTGGGACCCTTACCGGCCATCTCTGCGCCAGCTTTACCTCTATGCTCCCTTTCTCTGTTTTTACTTTTGCTACTGTATCATTAACTGTATAGTCTCCCTCCTCTATGCTCTCTACAGCACCTTTTACGCCGATTGGCACCATTATCCTATGCTTTATAAGGTCTGTCTCCTGCACCTCGCCTATTACCTGCCCCTCCTTAACAATGCTGCCTTTTTTGATACCTGCGAGCGGAACAAAATGCCACTTCTTTCTCTGGTCTAACGAGTCTACGTTTATGCCCCTCGTTATGAAGTCTCCTGAAACCTCTTTTATCTTATCAAGCGGCCTCTGTATGCCGTCATATATCGAGCCTATGAGCCCGGGCCCTAGCACAACTGAAAGCTGCGTGCCTGTAGACTCTACAGGCTCTCCTGGCTTCAGGCCTGTCGTGTCCTCGTAGACCTGTATTATCGTGTCAGCCCCCTGGAGTTTTATTATCTCTCCTATAAGGCCTGAATTACCTACCTTTACAACATCATACATATTCGGTGATTCAAGGCCCCTTGCTATCACAACAGGCCCTGAGACCCTGTATATTTTACCGCTCATAGATTTCCCTTTTGATCATTTTAGCATTTGTATGTTTACGCCGAGCACTCTCTTTGCAAGCTGCTCTACCGATTCTTTGTTCTCCTCTTCCTTCACCGGAAGAAAAACCACTATAGGCTTGAGAGAGGTCTCAGCAGCCCTGAGCGTTTGCGTATCCATGTGCTCTAGCAACGTGTTTGAAACTATTACAAGCCCGTACTCCTTCTTTTCCAGCATTTCGCGCAGCAATGCCACTGCACTCGCACCCTCTTCTATAAATGCATCTTTGATTCCGACCAGCTTGAAGCCGAGTGCAACATCTCTTTCTCCTATGACAGCAATCCTTTCTGTCTCCAACACCATTGAACCACAACCTCTACAGTTTTGTTTTATACATTGCGCCTGCGCCTTACGATTTGATGTACTTCAGTACCTTCATGGTCTCTGCGATCTCCTTTCTGACTCCGTAGAACTTTACCAGCCATACATTCCTTAATTCATCTCTCTCTATCTCTGCCTTAAGCATGAACGCAAGTATGAAGCCGACTGAAAACGGTGATCTTTCAAACACTCCGAGCCACTTTTTGTAAAGCTCCCTCTTCAGTGCAACCTCAATCAGGCTTATGAAAGGCGCACTCTTATACGTCTCTATCGCACTGTCTATTCTGAACGCAGATGCACTCTTTATCGCATCCACGCCCTTAGATGCTATCTCAGCGAGCTTCGCCTCAGGTATGCTGCCGTTAGGTATGAAGTCCTCTTTTGTTGGCGTATAAGAGAGCGATGAGGCCTTCACCATGCTGATTATATTCTTTATATCCACAAGCTCCTGCAGGAACTCCCTTACGTTACCATCTTCGCTGTTATGGAACCTGTATTCTTCAAACAGCTTTTCATAATAGTATGTGTCGAGCCCGAGTATCATTGAGGATAGATTGTTCTCCTTCTTTACTCTGTCAAGGTATTTGAGCAGAACCACGCCGTAGCCGTATCTTGTCAGCGCCTTTACCACACCCTCTATGTCCTTCTGGCCTATAATATTCTTGTAGTCGCTGCTGCTGATGACTCCGCCCACAACGCCCGCAGGTATATTCCTCTGCACCATCAGGAAGTTCTCTGTGTGCTCCACATCATATCCTAGCAATTTTGATGAAAGGATCAGCTTTATGTTTTCTATGTCAAACTTGTTCAGGTATGCAACTACAAAGTCCTTTGCCCCAGGCGGCACTGCAAACAGCGCATACCTCATCATCCTCATTGCATGTGCATTTATAACTGCCTCAAAAAGGTCCGGCATCTTGTAAAGCGCAGACAGGCTGTCGAGCTCCTGCTTGTATGTGGTTGAAGAGAGCGCCTTAAGTATCTCGCTCCCCTCCCTTTCCGCAAGCTGCTCTATAAAGCCCGGGCTGAGGAACTGCGTGCTCAGCACACGAAGCTGGCCGTATTTGCCTATGTAGGTTGAGTCCCCGCTCATTCCTCTCCCCTCAATTCCTCTATAATCCTTGACGCAAGCCCATCCCGAAGCCCTTCCATAATACTCTCAAGAGAATAATCCATCTCCCTCCTTCCGTCTTTTGACACCGCCTTTATGCCTCCTATAAACTTCTCCTTTGCCTGGACCAAGTTTCCTCCTTTTATTTTGCCTTTTAGGTATGCAATATCATTGCTGTTCGCAAAGATCGTGCAGTCATTGCCGAGGCCTGCAAGCACTTCATTTGCAAGCTTATCAAGCAATTTATTGTATGTGTCACTTTTCGTAAAACTGCCCAGATCATTCCTGATAGAAGTGAGCGCCTCTTCTATTCTATCATTAAGTGCGTTATTGTATATCATCTTGCCCTCTATCCTTGCTTTTGAAGTTTCTCTCGCCTCTATCAGCTCAGCATCTCTTTTTGCGCGCGCCCTGCCTTCCTTGGCTATCGCCTTTGCCTGCTCTTTTGCCTCTCCTATTATTTTGTCTATCTGCGCCTTGGTATCACTGGCGATCTGTGCCAGCGTTGCCTCCTTGCGGCTTTTTATGCCCTTCAATATCTCTTCAAGCCCCATGGGATGCACTGGTCTCAAAGTATCTGAAGCAGCAGTATAAGTCCGAGCACGAAGCCGATTATCCAGAGGGTTTCAGGTATAACGAAGAAGAACAGCACCTGCCCGAATTTCTCAGGCCTCTCAGCTATTATGCCCATGCCTGCAGCGCCTATTCCCTGCTGCGCCATGCCCGTTCCTACAAGACCTCCTGCAATCGCAATCGCAGCTGCGATCGCGTATTCTGGATTTGCAACAACCATTTTTTTCACCGTTCATCAAGCATAAGTATACAAGTATATTAGGTATCAAGTACAAGAACAATCGAAGTCAAGCCTCATAAAGTATTAAGGAATAACTATTAAAATTGCTTCGTTTAGCGCTTTATCGGTGCGCATGCGCCAGCCGATAGCAGTGCATATGTTAAAATCAGTTATTTTACGGTATAACTCCTGCCCCTCCAGGTTATATTTTTCATGCTCGAGGCCTTTAGAAGGTTGTAAAGGTAAAGCGCCGGCATCGCCATCGCCACAAGGAAAAGTACCGGGGGCCTTATCGGAGAGCGCATGAATGCCTTGTATTCGCTTATTACAAAGTGCAGCAGCAGAACTGCAAAAACAGGATTTACAGTAAAAGGCATTATTATTCCAGAAGCGAAAAGTAGGAGTTCAGCAGAATAATATGCAACCCCTATGTAAAGATTGTTCTTATAACCGAGGAGTGTAAGGGCCGTCTGCCTGTTAGCCCATTCGACAAAGCTTTCCCTTGTTTCCTTTACATATACAACAGGCTCTGCATCTTTTACATATGCTATAGATAGTCCTAGCTCCTTTGCACGTCTTGTTATGCTTATATCGTCTGAAACAGCATATTTCGAGCGCGTGAGCATATAGAGCAACTTCTCATCTGCAATATCTTTTTTGAAGGCAAGCGAGCCTCCCCAGCCAAACCTTGTAAGCCTGCTCGACATAAGGCTCTTTCCCACAAGCCCCCAAAGCATCTTCACATAAGACCAGAGCCCGCGGTCTACAGGTATGAAAATTGGAAAGGTAGTTGAGATGCCTATGCCTGGGTTTGAGAGTGGGACTATGAGCTTACTAAGCCAGTCTCTTTTTACCCATACATCCGAATCCACTATTACATATGCATCATAATCCTTGAATCTGCGCAGGGCGTATGCGATCGCCCTGTTCTTTCCGCTACACGCACTGCATTTTCCTCTTGCAACCAATGTAGGTATGCTGAGGCGCCTTGCCGTTTTAGCTGCAGGGTCATATATTGAATCTACTACAGCAACAAGGTCATAGTTACCATAATCCTGTTTTTTGAGAGACAGAAAATTATCTTTTTGGTATAGGTCGCGGCCTTTCGCTGGAAGGATAACAAGCACACGTGGTGCGTATCTCTTTTTTCTTGTGTATATGCCACCTCCTCGCCCGGTCCTCGCGCTGTTGATATCCAGTGCAAGCACTACGGCAAACACAAAGAGTGTAAAGACCTCGTAAATCAAAAGAACCATGCTGATAAAAAGAACGGGAAAATTTTAAAGTCTATCAGAAAAATCAGCGAAGAGGTTTACAGATAATCCTTTCCTTTGAACGTGCTTTTTATTGCCTTGCTATTTACCTCCATGCCACATACAACGTCTTTCATTTTAT
>OGCG01001278.1_pt1 | contig 12748 bp, 13 predicted proteins | sample 1570061 | NCBI WGS metagenome assembly OGCG01 (sample SAMN06268698, study PRJEB24515) | hot springs metagenome | isolation source: Joseph's Coat, Yellowstone National Park, Washington, USA | place: USA:Joseph's Coat, Yellowstone National Park, Washington, USA
CGCGTAGATACCGTGCGTCCAAGTTCCTTTAGAGCCGGGGCCTCGAGGTCACCTACCAGAATGAGCTTGCCCATCTTCTGGGCTGGGACTTGGAGCTTGCCCTGGCGCTACCAGCGGCAAGCGGTCTCGGGGTGGAAGCCTTCGGCTAGTGCCCACTCGGAAGATTCACCATCAGTCGGTATGACAAATGACATCGCCAACTGTTGTGAACCCCGCCCCCGGGGGTTTCTTCGCTGGTTTGCACCAGCATCGGATCTCGCCTCACCGACAGCCGCCTTGCGAGGCAAGGTCTTAGGCCGTCTCGCCAGGCGCTAAGTCAACCGGGCATCCGGCCTGCTCGCTATACCACAACGTGGCGCGGGATCATAGGGCGCTGGCCTCAACTGGACCAGGATTGGCGCATTCCGGCCAATCGCGGAGGTTTGTCGCGGCGTTCCCGTCGCGGTCTGTGATTGCGTTGCACCAGTCGCAGACAAGCAGCTTGGCAAGCTTCTTTCCCTGCAGGCGCCCACCGCATTCCTAGCGGAGCGGCGAAGAGGGAGAGGGCGGGGGATCACCACCACCCGAGTGCCGCCGGCCTCGGCCTTACCGGTGAGCAGTGGGGAACATCCCGAGCACAGCATCCGATCCCGCACGAGGGAACGCCCACCTCCCCATGCTTTGCTTCATGGCTGCGTTGTCGAGGTCCTCGATGCGAATCTCGCCATAGGTGTCCACAGGCGTGGCGTAAACTGGTCGTAGGTCTCTCGACGGAGGTACGCGCCTCGTCGGTCCAGGCGAAAAAGTTTGGCCCTTGCTTGCTTGTGGCCTCCAGAGCCAGGGGTCCGTCGAGAGAGCTGTCGGCCGACCCTTCGCCACTCGGCCAAGGTGACCCGAACCGGGCCGGGGTTTGGGAGAACGCCGAGCCGACCATCGGTGTGTCCGCAACGGTTACAAGTGCCCTTAATCCAAGGTTGACGCTCGACCTGGCGTGGGGCTTTGCCGGCATCTTGGGGGTTGGAGACACCATCTGCATGCGCTTTCCGTACTGCATCGAGACGAAGACCTTCCCCGACATTCCGAGAGCATCACAGAGAGAATGCGGGCGCTGCGCTTGGCCACTTGGCGCTTGAGCCGGCGAGTGTTCTCCCTCGAGCGAAGCTTCCCGATAACGGGGAGTGTGATATGAAGGCAGTCAGGCTCCAGTCGCATCGTGGCTGTCGTCAAGCAGGCGGGGTTCTTCGCTGTGCGCTTGGTCTGAAGCGCGGGAAGCCGACTCGGCGCCCCTTGCGCCTGCCCTGCTTGCAGGCCAACCAGTTCTCCAGCGCCACCACGCAATCGGCCATCCCTGAGGCGTAGGTCTCCTTGGCGTTATCGGCCCAGAGGGGGCGACCTGGTGCTTATCCTTGTTCCAGCGCTTGCGAGGTGCCTCCAGTCGCCAGGGGATCCCCTTGTGATGGGGGTTATCCCGCCACGCTTCGATATCCGCCTTCACCTGCGCGAGCACCCCGTTCTCAGCAAACCTTCTAGCTCCGAAATGGAAGCGGTCTTCTACCGACACTCGGGGTCAGAGGGCCGGTAGAACTCGAAGAACGACTCCTCGCGATACAGTAGGGGAGTGAGGCGGCCTTCATCACGATCAAGACCCCGACGACTCAGATCGTCACGGTTGCTGAGAAACGGTTGGTACTAAACCCAAAATCCGGCCCACCTTGTGTCGGAGGCGCCCACGACAAGACTAGGCTCCGCGGTCTTCTCTCCAATGGCAAAAACCCTCAACGCGACCCTCTCCCACGAAAAGCGCCATCCAAACCATCTATGCCACCACGATTCCAGTCGTTGCGTAGCTTGACCACATGCCATGCATAACGGAACCCTAAAATCTACCACGGCTTCGCACATAAAGAACCAAACGCTCTCCAGCGGTTGTTTCACGTGAAACCTCGCACCCAAAACCAGACGCGCAACTAGGCCCCCGCCCTTACCTACTCACCCCTTCCTTCCGGAGAGGGGTATCACCTATCCCCAACAACGCTCCTGGCCGCCTTCCAACAAACCAACCACTCTTGTCACCACGCAACCCAACAAACACTCAAAGGGCTCCGATCCAGACACAATCTCTATGACGAGCCGCCACTCCGTAAGTCCTACGCCCATCTCTAGCAACCAGAATTTCGGTTGCCAACGCACCCCTCGCTGAAATCCTTAGGCCTAGTAGCATTTGGCCGACCGAGAGAGCTCTTTTCGTCACCACGACCAGTAAAGAAGCCGTATCACGGGGTCTCCGGTCGTGCGTCTACCGGCTCGATCTCTCATCTATCAGCTCCCAGCTCCTCCCGGCCCAAAAATCCGTCCGTGAAAATGATCTCAACCGCTTGGACCCAAACAGCAACCCATTGTTGCTTTCGTTGTTTGGAGGTTGAAGGCTGGCGCTCTCGCTGCCCAAACCAATTCCACATCGACACAACGACGTTCTCTCTACCACTAACCGCATTGAACCCTGCATCAATTTCCGCACCGCTCAAACGGTCCCGTGAAGACAACGCGCCGTCCCCGCGCTCTTTTGCGACCGATCGCTTCCCCCCAATAGCCGAACCACAAGGCAAGCCCACCTCATCCACAACAGGAAGCGGCCTGAGCAGCACTTCCACGTCCCACAGTAAGCCAAGCCGTTAGAAGTGCAAATAACCGTATTGCTCGATGAAGCCGACGCCTAGCCAACAGCCCCCAGAGCCACACCAAGACTCCAAAACCACAGCATCCCTAGGCGCTCCAAAACGACCGGCCTCCAACGCCCCAGCTCACCGGCCCCCTTCTGAACCTCACCTCTCCAATCCGCCCGCCCCCCCGTCCCCCCGAACTCGGCGATGGCCCACCTACCCGAGCTGGCAAACACCTGGACCTTCTTCCAACCCGTGCCGGCCCTCAAAGTTCCCTAAGTGCTCCCCCCTAGCAGGCCTGCCTCGTTCCTGTGTCCTCTAGATACGCCACTACCCCAATTACCAAGCCCAACCCTACAAACTCCCTAGCCCACGCCGCTCCCCGAGCGACGAGCTCTGGTTAGCCGCCACCGACCAACTCCAGCCTGACTCTTACCCACTCTGGTTCGATAGATCCCCTCGCGCCTAGCTCCTAACCCCACTGCCCAACGGCGCAAGGATTGCAGCCATCTACCGAAGATCACGCAATTAGCAGGGTGCCCGTTCCGGACCTAGAAGCTCAAGTTATTTTTCCCGTAGGCTAAGCCCCGCCCGCCACGAGCGGCTGCCTCTCACCAACATCCCCACTGTGCGCTACCTTTGCTCACTAGCGCCAAGTGCCCGGAGGCCCACCCCTATTTAGCGGCTGATACAAAAAAGAGGTCACAACCGACACGACGAGCCTGACTTTACTCCAACCACAAGGAGTACGACTACCCACAAAATTCCGACTTTCGAAATCATCGACTCCGCCCCACCGGACCTTCGCGCCACCTAAATGGATGCACAACAAGGCTCTCCCAGCCGTTCCCCCCACTTGCGGAGCTACTTTCGCTTCTTACGCAGCAACGACACTGCTACCACACAGTTCGCACAGTTGAGGCCGTGCCCGCATCGATATGGCCAAGGGTGCCACCACCATGGATCCAAACAATTTTGCCCAAAGATATACAAAGCAACACCTTCGCAACACCGCCCCGCCAGTTCCTCCAATCCAATGCCTAAGCAATGCATCATTCACAAACCCGATCTAAACCCCACAGAGGCCTGCACCGGTCCTCCGTATTACAAGAACATAAGCACCAGCACGTGAAACCAGCTTCTGTACCACCGACAGCTGAGGGTGAAAGCCACATCCCTCTGCCAGCCGTTCGCACAAACCGTCGCCCACTTCCCAGCTTCGTGACTTCTCTTATCCTCCACACCACAACCCTTTCAGGGAGGCTCGGTAGACTGATCAGCCACAACCGCTATTACCACCACCACCCTCCGAACCCAAACTCCGGTTGCCAAGGGCACTTGCCGAGACAGATGCGTTAGCTATACCGTCCTCCCTTCCTCGGCGCCCCGCCCGCCTAACGAAGATTACGGCCCAAACAATCCGCGGCCCCCATGTATTTCCCTTTGCCAATACATCTGCTTCGTTTCAAACGCCTCGCACGCATCATCTGCCATCGCCCCTAATCCCACGGTCCCCTCTGCTTCCAAGTTCTCTTCTAAGCAGCCCTTCCGTCTTCGATAGGCACGACCCCTGGCACAAACCAATCTTCCGCGCCTTTCTTCGTTGGACGCCGAATGGAAAGAGACAATGATGGCACCCATGACGGCTGACAACTAAGACAACAGTTAGTTCCCTTCCAAACCCTGTTCGGCCGGCAAGAAGAGGATGCGGTGTTGCGCCTCTTGAGGGAAACAGGCTCGAGGTGCTCAGAGAAAAGCTGGTATCAAGGCACAGCGCACCGCCGCCTGGCGAGAGTGGCTCTTAGAGGGGGGCGACGCTGAGCTGCCAGGCCCTCAACAAGGAGAGAACAGCACCTCCGGAAGCCGAACGCAACATCGCCGAGCCCAGCGTCGATGCCGCCAAATCGATCGGCTCGATCGGCTGGTACTGGGTTGGGGGAGTCCGCACTTCTAATGGACATGGAAACTGTCCAACGGAGCAGGCCCGCGACCGTGAGCAGCTGCCGTCGCGATCATTCAGGTCGAGACTGCAACTGGAACGTCCGCTCCAAAAGACTCCCCGCTCGCAGCGCGCCTCAGGACTGCTCGCCTCGCTGCAGTACGCAGCTACCCCATAACATCCAAGACTCCTTCCAATGTCTTGTCTCAGATCCCCTCGCGCTCACCACCCAAGCGCCGCCCGATTAAAAAAATGGACATTTCATACGAGCCATTTCTGAACTCACCTTCGTCTGAGAAAGAAACGCGGCTCGCCTCAGCCTCCCCCTGAGACAACCAGTTTCAGAGAAGATGCCCTCAATCGGTCTGCGCCCAGCAAACGAGGCGCCCGACTCCAGCCACTCCGATATCGCGCCCTGTCCAACCGTTCCCGGATAACACCACGAATTTGCCCAGGGTCATCTCAGCGTGAGCCAAAGGCGCCCTCGCCACGGAGAAACAGCAAACTACCAATCGAATATACCTCCACAAAGCGCCGGTTCACGCTCTTACTCGACGCATTCACTTGAGTTGAACTAGATAATGACGCTCTCGTGACCCCCGCTTATATAGGCCCATTCAACATCGCCTTGTCACACCATCAGGCGAGCTAAACCGCGTCGCCATCAAACCACTTTCTCAATGATCCCGCCACACCAGCGTGAATTCGGCACCGCGGAGCCGGTAGCGGCACCGCCTCCCGAGCTGTCTGGCGCTCTCCCTCTAGAGAAATGCCTCCCTAACTTGTCCTTTCCGCTGTCGAAAGCCCCTTGGGTTAATCCTCAAGACATCCACCTCTAGGCCCTACATTGCCCACCGTCGTGATCCGATCCCACACAGGTTGTATGCGGACGCATGCCGCATAGACGATTGCTGACGTCCTCCATACCCGCAACAGGGCTCCCTGCCTCTGCTACCCAATCTCTCCTGAATAAACCATTCAGAAGCTGCTATCTGTGCACCTCCCAAATCCCTTCTTAGAGGGGCCGGTCCAATAACTCGCCACCTCCCGTCCCGGCTCAGGGCGCACGTAAGTCCAGCGAATGTAGCCCGTGGTTATTCCCGCCCAAAAAATACTTGCCAACCCAAAAGGCGGTCAGACTGCCAGTGAAGGCGCCAAGAAAGCTCCGAAGACCGGCCATGCAGCGGATTGCCGCTATTTCGAAGACCCCGATCAATCGTCTTCTGAATGCGCCATCAGATCGAATGTCCTTTCTTCTGCCGGAGGACCAAGGGGTCAATCGTCCGCTTGTAAGCAACCGCTTGATAAACGTCCGGTGCCTTTCAAGCGTTCAGCGCGCCAGGAGAACCAAGAAATTGCGCCTCCAGTCAATCATCCCCGGCTTGCCTTCCGTCTGGCAAACGCGAACCCACCAGCGACCACCTGCCTGCTCGGTATAAGGAAGGTTCTTGCGGCTATACCAACCCCACGACACAATTCTCGCCCCCTCCTTCCTCTCCGTCTGGCACCCACTCCAACCAAGCAAGGCTCCGCCTCCCCCAGACCCACGCACTCTGTAGCCGACTCTTTATCGACACCTGTCGGTAGTGCCTCGGCTTACGCCGCTTTCACTCACGTCTATTGAGGTTCCACGATTACATCGCGTGCCCTACGCACCAATGATTACTCGGTGGCGAAGAACCTCTGTCCCCCAGGCGCATTTCCTTTCCTCTTACCCCAACTTGACACTAGGCTGTCGCCATGCACGGGTCGACAACTACATGACGGAGGCCGTCGGCCCAGCAATACCCTCAAGTGGAGGCTTGGCAATGGTAGAGGCAGCTGCCACCGATTCACCGGCGACCGTCGCCCAACCGGATGGCTCAGAGAGCCATCTTCCCGACAACGCGCGTGCCCGCGTGATGGTGATTGCCAACCAGAAGGGTGGGGTAGGGAAGACCACTACTGCTGTGAACCTCTCAGCGGCGCTCGCCGAACTTGGCCATCGTGTGCTTGTAATCGACCTAGACCCTCAAGCCAACGCAACCACGGGGCTCGGCATCAACCCTCGTGATCTGGAAGCCTCCATCTACGACGTGCTGATGCACGACGTGCCCATCGAAGACTGTATTGAGCCAACAAACATTAGGAATCTGTTTATCACCCCGTCGACAATCGACTTAGCTGGGGCTGAGATCGAACTGGTGCCACTGTTCAGCCGGGAACTGCGCCTAAAGCGTGCCATCCAATCGATCCTGAATGAATTTGACTTCATAATTATTGATTGTCCACCTTCACTGGGTTTAATAACGATCAACGGCCTTGCAGCTGCGACCGAAGTTCTTGTCCCAATTCAATGCGAGTATTACGCCTTAGAGGGTCTCGGACAGCTGCTCCGAAACGTTTACCTAGTCCAAGCTAACCTGAACCCCTCTCTCACAGTAAGTACCATCGTACTTACCATGTATGATGGGCGCACAAAGTTGGCTGAACAGGTCGCTGCTGAAGTTCGCGAGCATTTTGGTCATGCTGTTTGCGAGTCCGTTATTCCCCGCACCGTTCGATTGTCAGAAGCTCCCTCTTATGGACAACCTATCACGGTCTTCGATCCGACTTCTCGGGGTGCCATCGCCTATCGAGACCTGGCAAAGGAGGTAATGGGACGTGCGGCGAACCGGATTGGGTAGAGGACTAGGTGCTCTGATCCCACCGGAGATACGCGAGGGCAAGAGCACCTCAGCTTTTCGAGATATTCCTCTAGCCAGCATCCGTCCTAATCCAAACCAACCTCGCACCAATTTCGATGAGGAATCCCTCAGCTCACTCGCCGCGTCAATTCAGGCGGTAGGGGTACTTCAACCCATCCTGGTACGTCAGTTAAATGACAGCGAATATGAACTCATAGCGGGAGAACGCCGCTGGCGCGCCGCCAGACGAGCCGGTTTACAGACAATTCCCGCTCTTGTCCAGCAAGTCGAAGAAGTCGAATCCTTGGAGCGCGCCCTCATAGAAAACCTCCATAGAGAGCAGCTCGGACCACTTGAGGAGGCCGCGGCTTACCAACAGCTTCTGGAGGACTTCGGAATCACCCACGACGAACTTGCCGCGCGAATCGGCCGAAGTCGTTCCGCCATCACCAACGCGCTCCGGCTATTCCAGCTTCCCCCAGCCGTACAACAGCTTCTCGCGGACGGGCTTCTAACTGCTGGCCACGCCCGAGCCATTCTTGGCACCCCCGATCGCGAGGCTCAAGAGGCCATCGCCCGTCGCGTCGTAGATGAAGGCCTTTCCGTCCGCGCAACCGAAGAGCTCGTACGTCAATCGCGACAGACCGCCCCTCAGTCGGAAACCAACCCCCCTGATCGCGCTGCACCCCCCTCAAAACCTCCCGCCATCCTAGAGTTGGAAGAGCTCCTATCCACCAAACTCGATACTCGCGTAAAGGTACAAATAGGCGCGAACAAAGGAAAGATTGTAATCGAATTTTCTGACCTCAGCGATTTAGAACGAGTTTACAATATCATGGTTGGAGCATAGGCTTTTATCACGAACATACGATTTGACGTCTCCGCCCTACCAAATACGTAAGGCTTCTTACCTGATCTTCATTTATAAATACCGATAACTAGCTTCTGCTAGAAAGTCGTTTCCATTCCTTGCGCGATCAATTTTAAACCACTTACTTCCCGTGGTCACAACCCTAGGATCGTAGGACCTTTTGCATGAATTGCGTCACTTCAACCACTATTCAATAGACAAACGGCGCCACTGTATATTCCTACTATTTCAAGGGCTCTACCTCATCAAGGGTGGTTGGTGACCTCGTGTTCTCACGTTAGGCGGTTTGTGACATGCAATTCCGAGAAAGAGCAACAATATGAGCACATAACAGCACCACAGGACGGCTATAGATAGGGAGGTCTCTTATCTTCATCTGCACCTGGTGTGCTAGACAGCCTCAAAGTCTGGCTCCTCCTTCGCATTCTTGTCAAAGAACCGCCATTTGTCTGCCTGTTCGTCGACAAGGGGCAGGCCAAATCCCTCCCTGGAAAAAGACGGCTGGCATCTTTGCCATGGTGAAGACGCGAGGGGCCTTGTTCCTGCCTACGTTTCGCTCCACAGGGACGCCGAGGCCCCTTTCGCAATAATCTCCCTATGCGGGCTCGGGACAGCCAGCCCTACTAGGCTTCATCGCGAACGCGGCAGCTTCCGGCACCAGGTCCTTAACTCCAGTGGCCCTTCCGCTACCGAGAGAGCGGGCGACGGGAGTCGAACCCGCGTCTTCAGCTTGGGAAGCTGACGTTCTACCGCTGAACTACGCCCGCTTGCAGTGCCAGTGTAGCGATCAATTCCTGTGATGTACCACCCAGACCCCAAAGTGTCGCACAGCATGCGGATCTTCAACCGCGCGCTCCATTCGCCAAGAACGATGACGGTCTTCCAACAAGCCAACCAGTCGCCCATGGGCACCATAACGCCCCCAAACAATCCGCCACTCCACCGAAGTCCACATGCACATGTTCCGCAGATCTTTCATCCAGCGCCTACAGATCAAGACTTCAATCCATCCTCGCTAGGCGAACCTTAGCCAGACCATCTCCCAATCCAGCTACTCGTCCCGCTTTCTACGACCTCTAAAGCGTTGTGCCAGCCCAGGTTGAAACTGCTCGACGATGTCCAAAGTTCCGAGTCTTCTGCCCGCATCATCCCGACCGGCCGTACTATCCATCAACGCCTCTGCCACAGCAACGCCCCACAAGCAACGCCCAAGCAACCGTCCTAACCCCTCCGATGAAACAACACGTTTGACCACCCTGCCCTTGAGACTTTTCCCCATCCCTAAACGCGCAATCCAGCTATCTCCTCATCCTGTCCGCATATCACACGCCTCAGCTTGCACCGCAACCAAACATCCTCGCCCCTTCAGCTACGCATGACCTCAACCCCTCGATCACACCGCTAAGCCGTCCCGTCACCCTTCACCCGATTACGCCTTTGTGAATGGGCTGCTACCCAGCAAGTCAGGGCCCATCACTTACCTCAATCCGCTTCTTATTCCCCTTACGCTGCCACTTCTCAACCCCCGCCACCCGTACCCCGCCGATTGCCATCACCCGCAATCCTGCCCAAACCCACCCTCCACCTCGAGTCACCATTCCCGTCACCCACAACTATTTATTCACAGCCTGTGGAAAAACCTGTGGATCTGGAACAGCCTTAAGGCCATCGGATCACCCCCTCCCTGCCATTCTTTCCCGAGCCCACTCGGCTGTAGTCACCCACGCTGAGCTAAGCCTCAACCAGACCCAGATCCGGCTCCCTTTCCGATCTTTCTTTCAAGGCGCAGAAGCCATGGGAACCTCGTTATCCCAACGCCGCCGGGACCAGCCTGATCGCCCGCAATATGCTCACGATGAAACACGCCCCTCCCGACCGCCAAGTAACGCAGCTTTAGCAGCCGCGTAAGCGACTAGGCGCCCCGCGCCCTTAAGAACGTCCGGCCTTCCCCCATCTGCTCGACAGTCTGAAACTGTCCCACTGCCAAGCGCTCCAAAGGATAAAGGGGTCAGAGTCCGGGGAGAGATACCTAGACGATCGCCTAGTGCCCCCGCACGGCGTTTGGGGTGCTCGGCCACCAGCTTTGGCTTCCCGGGTGGCAAAGAATGTCTCGAGGCAGCTTGTGTACTGGGAAGGCGATGGCGCCCAATGGTAGATCTCTAGCCTCGAAGAGATCTCTGCACATCTTTGTTGTTCTGAGAACGCCACTAGCAAGGCCGCCCCGAGAGCCTCCATGAAAAGCGCATCTGTCATCGACTTCCAAGCTCCCCCAACGATGCGCCTTGAGCCAATATCTATCACCGGCCCTGGCCAGAACAGCCCTTGTTGGGAGGTGTAGGTGAGATCGCCCAGGCAGCGCCGGCTCAGCTCCGAGCGATACTTCCTGGCGCCCGCGGATGGCTAATATCCAGAGAGCCCAGCAGGTGCTCGATGCGCTTGTGTTTACTCGATAGCCCCATCCTCCAGCTCATGAGTGATCCTTGGGCTGACACAGAGGTAGCTTTGCTCTCGTCGGTCCGGATGGCCGGTTTCAGGAGACGATCCCGATCCTCCTGGATCGGGATCCTTTTCTTTGGGCAAGCCAGGGGGAATTTGCCTGGGAGAGGGGGCCCCTATGCGCCGACAACACGGAGAGCCGAGGGCTCCCTCAGAGCAGGCTACAAGATCACCGATTGGCCTCTTCGGTCCAGAAGGCCACTACTCACTTGGCGGCTTTGTACACCGCAAGGAGCTTCAGTTGGTTTCAATGTCCAAGAACACGAGGATATCCCCACTTGCGGCAATGACTTGTCCCCAGGGACGGCCACTGCGCTCCCCCGAATGGTGATGATCGTTCCCCAAGTCCAGCATGATCGGGCAAGGGGCGTCACCCCCCTCTCGTCCACGGCGTCGGCGACGCGCATGCGCGTCGCCCTCAGTCACGATCAGATCTGCGTGGTGGAGAAGCTGCTTGACCAGGGCGATGGCGATACGGCACTCTATGAGTTAGTCCAAGGCACTTGAGCGAAGATTGGAGCCGATGGCTAGGCTGCGCGCTTACACGCGGCGTTGACGGGACGATAACATTCTTCGCGTTGAAGCTGGGGTGGGGGTGAGGACCGGAGCTCTGCAATCGGCCGATCCCTAGCGCAGAAAGCCTGCCATTCTTGCCGCTTCGGACGACTGCCAGAAGGAGACCTTTGGCCGTGGTTCACCGTGGCTAGGAAGAGACCGCCTTCTTGGATATGCCTGGCTTCAAGGTGGGAGTCGTGGAGCTGATCGACGGCGAGTGGTGGGTGTGGGTGGAGACGACTGCCGATCGGGCGGCTTCTGCGAAGTTCAGCACCTGGGCGAGCCACCAAGTGGTGTTGTGCTGGTCGAAGCGAATCTAGCGTTGCGCCGATGCCTCTTGCGAGAAGCGCACGCGGCGCGAGACAGGCAAGCACCTCTGGCCCCGGACGGTGCTCCCCGAGCCCGCTCAGGGAAGATCTGCCGACATATAGGAGACCATGGCGACTCGCTGGCCGAGGTGACCATGGCATTCGGTGTGGGCTGGCACACAGCTGCGGCCGCGGTCTTTGACCACGACGCACTTATAACGCACTAATAATCTGACGACCCGCAGAGGATCGCTAGGGCCAGGGCCATCGAGCCAACGAGACGGTGATCTTACAGACCAAGCGCCACCGTGCCACCACCTACGTGACGAGCATCGTCGACCTGGACCGCTCCCAGCTGCTCTATGCAGCACAGGTCCGCCGGGTGAATCCCTCTATGGCATCCTTCGCCTGATGCTCGTCGGGACCGAGCGACTCTCTGAGCAGGCCTGGGCCAACATGGTGAGGCCGGACTGGCCGCCGGCAACCCCGAAGAGAGACGGCCGCCGCCCTTGTCGCCAAGGAGTTACTTAGAGACCTATAGCGGGCGACCGGCGTGCGCTCTGCTCCAGACCTACTGGCCGCGTTCTCGTCCTACTTGCATTGCTGGGGAAGCGACCGAGCTTGCCCGGCTCGCCAAGACCGTCCGCTCCTCGAGGCACGAGATCCTCGCCTACCACCGAGCGGGCTGGCCTCCTATCACCCTACCGAAGCACTCAACCTCGGAATCCAGACCGTTCGGCGCTATGGCCTAAGATCTCGCAACTTCGACAACTTTCGCTTCCTATTCCTGCTCGCCCTCTGCACAAATCAGGAGCCGTCCACGCTAGAACGGGCAGAACCATTGGCTGCTGAGGCAGTTTTGCGGACCTTCCAGAGCCAGCGACAAAGAGCCCCGAAGCAATACCCCACATCTCCCTCAGACGTTTTGCTCCGTTTTTGCGGAGACTGTCGCTATGACTCGGAACTTGACCAAACAAGACTAACGCAAGCAGCTTCGCTTCCTATCTTCGATCACTCCGGAAAGCTTGCGAACTAGCTGGTGCTGCAAGGAATCACTCTCCGCCGGATATAACTCTAGGTCGCAGCAGCATTGCCTATCTTTCACCCCCACCAAAGCAGGGTGGCGTCTCAGCACTGGTGTAAACGGCCCCGGACGCAGGCTCCGATGTGGCATTACGCGGCGGCTGTGTCGGCGTCGATGACCGCTGGCCCGTCCGAGGGGCATGCAGGCGCTGCGGCGGATCCTGGAGCTGGCGGAGCGCTTCGGGTGTCAT
>OGCG01001280.1_pt1 | contig 12722 bp, 11 predicted proteins | sample 1570061 | NCBI WGS metagenome assembly OGCG01 (sample SAMN06268698, study PRJEB24515) | hot springs metagenome | isolation source: Joseph's Coat, Yellowstone National Park, Washington, USA | place: USA:Joseph's Coat, Yellowstone National Park, Washington, USA
AAAATAAAATTAAAGTGTGCATTGTGCGACTCAGAGGACTGCGTTCACGTAAATTTTGCTTATTCTCTGCCATCTGTGAGAGAATTGATGGAAAAATATAAATAAAAAATTTCATTTGTTTTAATAGGTTTCAAATATGAAAAATGAAAAATTATCAGAAAAAGTAAAAAATCTTCTTAAAGGATTAAATGATGCAGAAGAAATTATTGATGAGGCAATTTCTGATGATGAATGGTTACTGGAAGAAGTTTCTACAATTTTAGAACATCCTGGAGAAATTTTTGATCCAGTTTATAGGCCTCTTGGAGAAGGTGAGAAAATAAATGTTATACCTTCTAAGTATGGTAAAAAAGGGGAATGCACTGATACCTTGCTTGTATTTGTAGAACCATCCTTCTGGATATTACAAGGTGATGAATGCCACCCTGAAATGAGGTTGAAAAAGAGAATTGAATCATTAATTAATTTTATTAGCATATGCAAAGAAATAAACTATATAGTTTTCTGGGCTAGTATATGGGAATTTAGAATATGGAAGAAATATGAAAAATATTTTACAAAACAAACGATAATTTTGAAGCCTTGGGGTTTAGATTATATGATATTAAAATAGAGATATATATTTTCAAAATAAAAGTATTGAATAAAAAATTAATAATTGTAAATAAGAAAAATTAATGGAAAAATTTAAGCCTAGAAAATTTATAAAATTAAATATGAAAGATTTTAAAAATTTATTTGCAGGTATAAAAATGCCTACAGTTAAAAAATTGGAGGGGTTAAAAGTTGATTGTGGATATGGAAACTGGGATTCAGAACCTCTTTCTATGCCAATAAATCCTAATCGAGACACAGGCAATTATATCAACATTCCCATTACTCCAAAACAACTAGAAAATAAGTTAGGTAAAATTTTTAAATCTTTTAAAAACATTGAACCTTTTGTAAGCATTGAAAAGCCAATCCCCATATTTATTATGGGGCCTCCTGGCATTGGCAAAACAGAGATTGTTCAAAATGTGGGGGAAAAATATGGATTAAAAGTAAAAAGATTTATTGCCAGTACATTGGATATTTCTCAATTAATTGGATTGCCTACCCCCTCATTGAATAGTAATATTATAAAATGGTATATACTTGAAGATTTTTATAATCTAGGAACACAAGGAGCAGGAGAGATTTATTTTTTTGATGAAATAAATACTGGAGAACCAAAAATACAGGAGATGCTTTATAGATTATTATTTGAAGGCAAATTGGGTAAAATCGATATAAGTTATGCATTGAGAATAGGTGCTGGATACAGGATTCCAGATTATGAAAATGTGCAAAAAATTGGATTACCAATGGCTACTAAATTTCCAATATATTTATTAGATCCTGATCTAGAATCTTGGCTGGAATGGGCAAAAGAAAATGATATCAATGATTATATACTTTATTATTTATATCAAGTATTTTTACAGACAAAAGGGATAAATGATCCAAGATGGTTTTGTATAAATCAAAAAATGCCAGGAGTAGGACGAGCTACACCAAGGTCTTGGACAAATTTATCTAAATTAATGAATATTGGTCTGGACGAGAAAGAAGATATTTTGGCAACATTAGGGGCATTACCTGGTTCTTTATTCAGTGAATGGTATATGAATGCAAAGAAAATTTCATCAGAAAAAAATATTTAAGTTTTATAAAGGAATTGTGATAGATATTAGGAGAATAAGAGGAGGTGAAAAAATTGATTAATGACACAATAGAATTGATCGAACCGGATGGAAAAATAATACCAGTGATTACCAGAGATGAATACTATGCAAAGAGAGATATAATAATAGATGGCATGTGTGAATCAATAATAAATATGTACAATGACATAAAGGAGCACTTTGTTTTACCAGAAAAGACGACATTTGAATTCAGGCCTTTCAAAAGCACCAATGTCTCAATAAATGTCGAGACTGACCTGCAACCAGCACTACTATTTAACGGCACTGAAATTCAAGTAAACCAGAATCTGTACAAGAAATACCCAAAATTCAGGGACATAATGGCACAGACCACAGCAGTTGCAACAAAATTCAAAGACTACGACAATTACAACTATTTCCTTAAGATGCCAGAGTATTATACTTTATTCCTATTGATAGCAGCAGACAATGAACTAACAGACAGGATAATTGCAGCAGAGATCGAGACAATAGATTACTATACAAAGACATCATTGACACCAGAGCAACAGGAAGAGAGGCGTGATGCAATAAAACTTCTCAGGGACTTAAGAGCAGAATCAATGAATCCGCCAAACCTACTCAGAAACCTTAGGGCAGAAGACTACCCAATCATCAGGAAGAAAGGAATAACTGGGGAGATATTGCCTTGTTGGGGGCTTGAGTAAATGGATAAGAAAGATTTAAGAATTAAAGATGAACTCTCCGATAATATAAAAAAATACATTTAGAATAGGTGAGGTTATGAAATTTAACAATTATTTAATGAATATTATATTACTTTGGTATTTATCCAATGTAAAGTTAAACAAAAACAATCATTTTATGATTGCGGAGATGAACTCCAAACCTCGAATTTTTTTGAATCCAAATGATAAATGTTATATAAAATTATCATTAAATAAAAATATCGAGCTTAAAATGGATCCAGCTTATTTTTGGTTTTTTAGTTTTTTAAATAGAAACAAATATCGTTTAGAAATATATTGGAATAAAAAGAGAAATTTATGAAAATTTGAAAAAATTTTTTAAAAGTTTTAGTAGTATCATCCCAAATTAGATGAAATGTTTTAGATAGAGGAAAATGATAAATTCAGTGGAAGGGCCATCATTGGATTCAATATATGTAAAGATAATATAATAAGGACCTTTGATATGAGGTATCCTTGACCTTTACACAAAAATATGGACACTATTATTCTAAATCCAAAAATAACAATTATTAAAAAACTTTCACCTAATAAAAACATCGTAAAAAATCAGTAAAATTATGATCTACTATTAAGACATAAATCTTTTTTCCTATAATTGCAAAGTGTTTAAAAACTCAACATTTGAAGTCAATTAGCTCTGGAATATCATTTATCAAAGCGTTTACTTTTTTCTCATTAATTAATATTTCGAAGTGATTTGCGTTAGCTTCTTCTATAAGTGATTTTAATAACCTATAATCTTCATTAGTTAATTTTGTACCAACATTTGTAAGTCTGAGTATAGGTTTAATTTGATTTATTTTCACTTTATTTTGTTTTTCAGAATCATAATACAAATCTTTTAAATTTGTATACAATACCATTTTTAATAAACCATCTTTAATATCTTCCTCCTTAGGTAAAGGTGAGAATATACTGTGTTTCGCTTCCACTAAACACATTTTACTTGCCTCATAATTTAAAAATACTTCATCTACAGTAAAGTGATAAATCCCTCCCAAATAGTTTTTAATATCTATAATAGCTTTCTTACCATAAATCATTTCTTTGGGTTGAATTGTAGCGCCTTCTCTATATTGAGCATTTTTAGATGATTGCCTAGAGTAATCTCTGAAAGTTATTGCGTCCTTCATCACTTTTTCTATCCTTTTTAAAGCTGATTCATGATTGTGCATTTTGATTTTTAGTTCATCTGAAATTTTTTCGTAAGAATATACAGCTTTTTCCGCTAATTGTTTTATATTAGATATTTCATTAATATTCCAATGCAACGAATCTGATCTATATTTAGAAAGTTCATCAAACTTTTCCTCTAAATATCTATAGTCAAACTCTTGTCTTGTTATTTTATTTTGAAACTTAGGATTTTTTTGTGCTTTTTCGTAATAACCAACAATCACATAAACGTTTAATAGACTCATAAGGGATACTGTATCCCATTGTATAAAATCTCTATCCCCATCGTAACCTTCATCCTTTATAACAGGTATAATGGTAACGATTTTACCTTCCTTAAATTGTAAAGTATTATAAATTCTTGAATAAGGATAAGACCTAGTTCTCTTAGGGGAAACCCACCAACTAACAGCAAATTTCTCATCATTTTTATTATATATAAAATAAGATGCATTTCTAATACCTTTAGATAAATCATCATACGTATTCAAGTTGGGCAACAAAAATTTGTATTCATAACTAATACCTTCAATTGTTCCGTAAAGATGAATCAAATAAATCACCTCTTTTGCAAATTCTCTTCAATCTTTTTTCTTAACTTGGTTCTTAATCTCTTAGAATCTCCCCTTTCTATTATTTCAATGTCTGATTTTTCAAAAAGCGTATTCATAGCTACCCTTTCTTTTATTACATCTTTTAACTCTAAGTCTATTTCGTAACCTATTGCTTTTCTCTTTAGATTTTTTGCAACCTTTAACGTAGTCCCAGTCCCTGCAAATGGGTCTAAAACTGTATCTCCAACATAAGAATAAAGTGTAATGATCCTATGAGCTAGTTCCTCTGGAAATGGAGCTGTATACTTCGAATACTTACTATTAGGTAAAACGTTAGTAATTTCCCATACGCTTAAGTACCACTTTTCCTTTTGAAATTTGTTTATATCGATTTTGCTCTCTTCCTTATTTATTTGCTTAAATTTTCCAGGCTTCTTAAATATAACAATATCTTCGTAGACATTATCTGGGTAATAATATAAAGGATATGGGTTTTGAATAAGTACACCACTTCTTCTACTAACCCTGATATAACCATCTGGTTTTTTCCAGATAATTCTTTCTTGATACTTAAAACCTAATTCTCTCATTATTCTTATCAAATCTGAAATAATAGGATATAGTTCACCGCCGATTCTAACATCTGCAGTAACATAAGCTGCAACTCTGCCATCATTAAGAACACGAAATACTTCATTCCCTACATCCCTGAGCAAGTTTAAATATTCATCATATGAAGGAAAAAGATCAGGAAAATCATAGGGAGCATTATAATATGGGGGAGACGTAAGAACTAGATCAACGCTCTTATCCCCCAATTCGCTCATTTTTCTAGAATCTCCAAAAATAACTTTAATCATTAGTCAGTAAATTCTTTTTAAACTTAAATTTTCTGTAATCATATTTTTGATCATAAATAAACATATAAAAAAATTATAACATTATAATATCTTTATTGAAATCTCTCCTAGAGCTTATTTTTTTCTTATCAAAAATAAAGATCTTCTTAAATATGTTTATGTTATCTATTTTCTATGTTTTTTAAACTTGTATATGGAGAGTCCTTAATAGTGTAAAACAACAGTGGTAAATGATGGATAGCAAAGAAATGTAAGAAGTAAAGTAAATTTAGAAGGGTAGATGAGATGTTTTTTCACAATAATATCAAATACAGTTAGTTTCTTTAATCCTCCATTTATATGGAGAATGGCAGCCTCTAGCTACATTCTCTAACCTAAAATAAGGCTTTCAATTCTTAGGCCCTTCTTCATACATAATATCGGTTTATATTTTTCAAAATCAATGACAATGTGAATTAAAAATAATTATGAATATCTAGATCCTCCATAATGAAATTTGCATACTTTATCCATTTTCCAAGGTTATAGTAAATTCTAAAGCAGAGTAAAAAATTTCTTTAATTAGGCTAATTTATATCTCAATAATCATTAAATCCATTAGTTGTTTGAAATCAATTTTTTTAATTTATAGTAAATTCTCTAATATAATCGTAGAATTGTTGTCTTAAAGATAAGGGTATGTGTCCACTATCACTTAAAACTTTATCCCGTTTATTATATATATCTTTAAATAATTCTATAAGTTCTTGTTTATCAGGAAATATCTGGAAAATTAATCTAAGTATAGCATATAGATTATCTTTGTTAATATTATTATCAATTATTATATTCAAATAATGTCCAGATTTGATATCTTTTTGGTAAATCCCATTAGTTTTTACGCCAACATCATTTAATCTTGCCATTTTAGCTTGCACTTCATGTTCTCCCCTTACATTATTATTGAATAATTGTTCCATAGTATTATCTCTATCTACAACATTATTTTTTTGCAAAAATTTTAGAGATTCTTCAGCACATTCTTTGAAAACTTCTGCATTTCCTGTATTTTCAAATTTAAAAGCCGAACTTTTATTAAAAGCCATCAATCCCAATAATGTTAAAATTATTACTTTTTCATCCCAAGAAAGTGTTTGCTTATTCTTTTCAAAAGGAACTGTAAAGAAATTTTTATTTATATCATCTAAAAATTCGTCCATATTATCATATTTTATTTTAATTAAAGTCTTTAGTGTTATTAAATAATTATTTTCATCTTTTTTATATAAATAATTTTCATTTAATAATATTTCTTTTTCTACTTCACTTAAATTGATTTCTGCCAAACTTAGTTTATTAAAAAATTCATAACGTTTTGATGATGATTTTTTTAATAAATCTATCACTCTCATTTTATTATAGTTTGGATGCTTCCTTAAATCCTCTAAAAATTTAGTAATTAAATTATCCATGTTTTTTTCTTCACCCATTAGTTTCATCCTCCTTTAAATTTCTATAAGAATCACAAATAGCTTTTGATTTAGCGTTCAAATCATTACTTTCTGGTCTGGCCATAAGCAATAACAACAATTTATTAGATTTTACCTCTTCCTCAGCTATTTTTATTAAATTCTTTAAATTGTTTTCATCCATATCACCTATTTCATCAACTAATATAATTTGTTTTTTCCCTGTAGTGTCTTGTTTCATTCTGGCTAAAAGCCCATTTAAAGCGCTTGTTCCTGTTCCAATTGAAATGAATGAAATCCTTTGTTCACTTATTTCTTCATTCAAACGCACGATATATTCACGATTGATAAAATCTATATTTAATAAGTAATATTTTTCATGTAGATGATAAATATATTTAAGAATATTTGAAATGTACTTACCTAGTTTGTCATAAAATTCCATTTCAGAATTATTAATGTTAAAACCGCGCTTATCAGATTTCAATAGTATATCAATCAACTTTATATATTTATTTAACTTTTCTTTAACTTCATCCACTCTTTGATACTCCGATTCTAATTCATCTCTAGTCATTGTGGTTAATGGTTTCTTAATTGTCTCTAGTCTATTTAACTCGTTAATTTGATTCTCTATATCTCTGTTTAAACTCTCTATTTTATCTTTATAATTTTCACAAATATGTTTATATTTATCTAATTCTTTTTCTAAATTTAATAACTGTGATTCGTCAATTACTGGAATATCTGATAAGGATATTTTATTGGAGTTTTTAATTTCATTATATTTGTCTTCTATTCTACTTATCTCTTTAACGAGCGATTCTATTTCATCAGAAAGTTCATTCTTTTTATTTTCTAGATTATCAATTTGTGATTCATAATCTTCCCCGATACTATCGGATTCAATTTGTTTTTCCTTTTCATAAGTATAAAGTAAATTTTTTAATTCATCTAATTCAGCTATCAAGCTATCACAAACATTTTTTAAATTATCAAGTTTTTCGACGCTCTCAATATCCCTTTGGTACTTTTCTTTTTCATCATAAAGTTTTTTGAGTAATTCTTCTACATTTGAATCTAATATCTTTATATCCAAATCTAATATTTTTATATTCAATTTTTCAATGTAATTATTTAATACTCTTATTATTTCATCAATTATCTTAACCTGTAAATATAACTTACTATTTTTTCCACCTTCAAGTTCTGTTTTCACCAACTCTTTTATTTTATTTAAATAGTTGCATAATTTAACAATATAATTTACAGAAATAGATTCAACCTCTCTGCTGTTTAATGTTGATAACTCTTTTTCAAAAATTTCATAATAAACGTTGTCTTTTTTTACAAATGAATCGAATAAAGATTTAGATTGAATGATTTTATAATAAATATTATTACTTTTATTAATGATTCGGTTCGTATAATCCATAATTTTTTTATTTGTTTTTTGAATTTTTTTATTTTTATTTTTTAGTTCTTTAATTTCTCTTTCAATATTATCATATTCTAAATATTTTAAATTTATATCATTATCTAATTTATTATATTTTATATAGATATATTTATCGTTTATTTCCTGGCTTTCTTTTTCACATTGTTCTAGTAGCGAAATATATTGTTTTAATTTTATATTCAAGTCTTCAATCTTATTTTTTAATTTAGTTTTTTTATCCTCCGATTCTTCATAATTTTTCAAGTCTTCAAATACTTTATAAATATAATCTCTATATTTTTCTAATAACCTTTCATAATCAATTAATTCATTTTTAATATCGTATAAAATACGTTCTAATTTTTTTATTGGTTCACCTGGAACCTCATAAAGAATTTGAAGGTTATCACTTAAATATGAATACCCTTCTGGCTTGTTATTGATATAATACTCAGGATATCCTTTCTTCTTATCATATTTTACTTCAATTTTAAATTTGTTATCATAGCTAGAAATAAATAAGTTCATCTCAAAATCAGGGCTATTGAGAATTATTTTACTCTTCTCCTTCATGATTTCATCATCAATATTATCAGGGTTAAAATTAGAAAGTGCTAGTTTAATCATTGATAGAACTGTGGTTTTACCAGAGTCATTAGGTCCCTTTAATATACATATATTATCTCCCTTATAGTTTTCCGAGTATTTTTCTATATTGTTAACTTGTAAATTTTTATATGTAAGTTCAAACATTTGTTAATCATCTCCTTTTTTTGCGTAATCTAAAGCTCTTTCTAAAGTTTTGTATTCTTCCTCTGATAATAATTCTTTTAATAGATTTTTAATATCGTTTCCTTCATTTTTCATATAGACCACCTAATGGCAACGGGAATTTTATTAAATTTACAAAACTTAACCCATAAATTTTGGAAATTGCGTAGCCTGGAGCTAGAGCATCATCGTTTATCATCTTATGCACATCTTTTTGTGAATAACCCTTGAAGAAAATTTTTGTATTGACAATTTTGCTGATGCCAGAAGGTATATCTTCCAAATTTTGAGATGCAAATATTACGCCAATTCCTAATGATCTGCCTTTTCTTGCTATTGCATCTAGGGTTTTTAATGCCTCATAAGTTTTAGAATTACCATAGAATTCGTGAACTTCATCTATTATTATAAGTATAGGTACATCAGAGTTAGACTCTCCTTTATTTTTCTCTTCATAAATTTTATCAAGTATATCCCTCAAAAGAATGGCTCCAAACCCAATTGCATTCTTTTGACTCAGGTCTATAACTGACATCTTTCTTCTCTCTAAGATGTCCTTAGCTTCTAACTCCACAGCATTATCTACATCAAAAAATTTTGATGCTGTTATTAATGCATTTTTAAGGCTATAATATGTTGAAGGGTGTAATGTGTATTGAAAAGTATTCCCATTTTCAGTAAGAGCATTATAAACTCTTTCTTTATTGGGATCTATGAAGTAATCAATAAAATCAGACATTTTATCCCCATTACCGTCTCTTCCCATAACTTTAACCTGCCAATATCTAAATATATCTATTATTTGTTCAGCGCCCTTTTCAGGAAGATTTTGAATGATTCCACTTAGATTTTCGGGATTTAATTTATTCGTTTTAATTGTTATACTTATAGCTTTATTTCTGTCTATCTTCTTTGACGTGGGTACATTGTTACCTGGGTAATAGATTCTGAATGAATTAATTCCGTGTGGTTCTTCTCCAATAGCTTTCCATTCATCAATAATTTCTTTTCTATTAGTTCTGGATGGTTTATCCATGTAAAGAAGATCGTCCTCTTTTACATTAATCGCTAAAACAGCGCCAGGGCCATGAAATGTTTCCAGTTTTTCAATGAAATATTGTGCAAAATATTTCATTGCTGCCGTTTTACCTGATCCGGTAGCACCAGTAATTAAAGTTTGATAAAAAAAGAATTTTTCAGGTATATGAACTATGATCGGATTTTTATTTTCATCCTTAAATACTTGCGTTGTATAAGAATATATCGTTGCAGAAAAAATTGGCACTCCTCTTTGATTATTCATTATATAATTAATTTCTTCCTGATTGGAACGCCTTGCAAACAACATTGGCTTTATGTAACTGTTCAAGCCATCTTCTCTTTGAGGTATTTCCATTATTCTAACTGCTGATACTATATTTCTAACTTTTTGATCAACAAGCAAAGGTTTAAGATCCATATCAGCAAGCATTGGTGAAACATTAAAATAATTTATTTGCTGAGAATCCTCTACCCTTAATATGAATTTTCTATCATTATCTTCTACAGTTATGTATGAACCATAAGGAATTATTCCATCATTTTCAGTATCTCTAGATATTAATTTTATTTTTCCTCCTTCTTCTCCTAATGTAATTAACCTCATTTTCCTCACCCAAATCTTGTATAATTAATTGTTGGAATTAAACCTGATTTAAATATGATATTATCCATATTTACAGATTTTAATACTTCTCTAGCGTAATCTTCAGCAATTGCAACTATTTTTGGCTGAGGATTTTTTAAATCCCCTTGAGAAATAAATAAATAATAAATCATATTAAATATTTTATTCAATTGATCTTTATAAGATTTATAAGTATCTTCATGCACTTCGAGCCTTATTGGACTAACGTTATCATAAGGTTTTAAATAAGTGAAAATTTTAACATTTTTGCTGTTATATGCATCTTGATAATAGTACAAACCTGTTCTTTGCCCTTTTTTTAAGATTTTAAATGCAAATTCAAAGTCAGAGTTGTACTTTCCTTCATATAGATTATCAACTAATAATGAACTGTAGGAGTTTTTGACAATAAACACTGGTATTACTTTCTTATTTAATAACTCAGAATTAAGAACTATATTATAAATACTTTCTTGACCTCCTATAAGTGGACCATCAATCAAAATAATAGAATTACTGGGATTATATTTTATTATCAACTCGTTCCTAGTTATCATATGGTCTATTTTATATTGTATAGATTGGTTTTCTGTATATTTTATTAGGTTTGATTTTTCAACTAAAATTTTAGATTTAGTATAGAAGTTAAAAGAAAGTTTTACAATAGGTATATATTTTTCGGAATTTAATATAACTAAAGCATGAGCAAAAATATAGCCTGTTCCTTCCAAAGCAGGTATACTTATCAAACTTTCATCGTATCCACTTATTATATAATTACTGTTTTTAATGTATTCATACCCTAACATAGGGTTTAAATCAATTGCACTCATATCTTCTATAACTTTAATTTTTCCAATTCCTTGATAATCCGATGATTCAATTCTGCTAGGAAAAGTAATTCCCTTCGAATCAAAATTTACATTTAAATTTTGTAGTTCAGCAATTAATTTATTGAAATCTTCAGGGAGTATTAATTGTGAATAGTAATCACCCATCAATAATACTTAATAATGCCCTATATTAAAATATTATGGGGCAATAATTTAAAAAATTATATATATAATACTATTCTAATATTTTATAATTAAGCAAATTAAAAATTTTAAAGAACACTTTGAAATTATTTTCCAAAGTTATTAAAATTGATACTGACTTAAATAATATCCTTTTTTATTGTATTCTGCTCATAAACTAGCTTGTGTCCGACCCTGTTATGTCAGAATAAATTGATGTAATAAGGATTGATGAATGGCATAACTATTTTTGTAAAATGTAAATAGGAAATCCACTTTATATTGTCTTAACCGTAAAAGTACAATTGAAATAAAGGGAAATATAAAAATAGATATAACGAGTACAGAAATCAAAAGCAAGAAAAATAAAAGATGAAAATATAAGGAAGAAGTTAAGAAATAATTTGTCTAACAATATTAAAATACCAATTTATCAACAAAATAAAAAAGTCATTGTCAAGAAATACGATTTTAAAAATTTAAAAATAATTCCATTTATTCAATCATATGAGGAAGGGAAATTTTCCGATTTTAATAGTTCAAGGGTAATAGCTTTTAATTTCAAGGGGGATAGTTATAAAATAATGAAAACATTAATTCAGTAAATAGCAGGGGAAAATTTTACTGATAATATACAATATTCAATGTTAAAATATATTTTTCAGTTATTTATAAACGATTCTTTATTTTTATTAATATCTAGAGTTCATGCCTTTATAACATATACCTATCAAATTCCATTATTAGATTCATTTTATTTTTTCTGATATTAATAATACTGAAAAAAATTTCTGATCTTTCAAAAATAAAAAAATAGTTACAGAAAAAATTATTAAAGATCCTCCCTTATGAGAATCCTATAAAGATAAAGATCCTGTAGATGTTTTTTTAAAAGATACCAAATCAAATAGTTCTCAAAAGTTTTATTTTTCTAGGGCTTTATTAACTCCTTTTTTAATCGAAGAAAGTAGTTTTTATATTGCTCAACTTAAGTTCCCCTCTTTTTTTTATATGCAATGGATATTATTAAAGGAATTACTCTCTTCGGGATATAAAGAATTATTAAAAGATTAATATGAGTCTTGTCTAGAGATTATATTAAAAATAATAAAGCCTTTATTCTTTTAATATAAAATTTTTAATTTCTTTCATTGTGAAAGCGAAAAATTAAAAGAATAAAGGAGTAAAATTTTAATATTAAATCTTTAAAAAATAAAAAAAGGTACCATTATTGACCAAAAAGAAAACGGGCCCGCCGGGATTTGAACCCGGGATTACTGGCTTAGAAGGCCAGTGCCTTATCCAGGCTAGGCCACGGGCCCTGTTAAAGGTGATGCTTTTTAGAATAATATA
>OGCG01001285.1_pt1 | contig 12716 bp, 11 predicted proteins | sample 1570061 | NCBI WGS metagenome assembly OGCG01 (sample SAMN06268698, study PRJEB24515) | hot springs metagenome | isolation source: Joseph's Coat, Yellowstone National Park, Washington, USA | place: USA:Joseph's Coat, Yellowstone National Park, Washington, USA
GGGCTTTCTTCTTCGTATCTGTGTATTTGATCTAATGCTTCCTCATAGGAATTTATCCTCGTAGAGGACTTTGCCTCTATTATTGCGATAGGTAATCCATTGATGAATAAAGTGTAGTCTGGTTTAGTGTTTTCTGGGAATCCTTCAAACTTTGCCTGGGGAGCAAGAAGATAATCATTATTTTCAGGGTTGCTGTAATTTATTAACTTAAGGGTGAGAGTTCTGGCTTTTTTGGGTAGATGATACTTTATTCCGTCCTTTAAGTAATGAAGTATCCGCCTTTCATCTTCGTTTTTGAGTTTTTCTTTGACCTCGTCTAAAACCTCTTTCTTCTCTCTTTCTTCTAAGTTTTTGAATTCGGGATTTAGCTCTTCAACCTTTCTTGAAAATATACTATTTAGGATAGGACCCTCTACAACCTCTGGTACCTCGTTTTCCTTTGGCAGCCTCCAGCCTCGATTTTGCAATTCTTTTTCAATTTCTTTATAATCAATTTTCTCCGGAGTTGATATTTTTGGCACCTTTTCATCAAAGCTCATTCAATCCTCACCCTTAACCTACCGGTAAGCAGCTCTTCCATGAACCATTGCTTTATTCTCTCGAGCTTAGTTTTCTCCCGCCTCAAATTCTCAAGTTTTTCATCAACAGTTGAGAGAATTGAGGTGATTTTTTGTTGTTCTTGAAATGATGGAAGAGGTAGTTTTAAATTTCGAATTTGAGTAATATTCGTTCTAGGTCTCGTTGTACCAATGATTTCTTTTCTTAATTGTTCGTAACAAATGTTAGAATTTAATATATACTCAATAAATTTGTTTATCACTTTTTTCGGAGACAATCTTATTCTTACAACATCTGCCACGACAATACCTCTCCCTATAGATGATGGGATGATGCAAGTTTTCCCAATAGGATCGCCAAGCTTTGCTAATACTAAATCTCCAGGTTGAAAAGAATGATAACTAAGTTCTTTAGCCTTTTCTGGAGAAGTGTATTTGATGTTTTCATCGATGAATTTATTTCTTTCGATGTTTTGAAGCCTAATTATTGGAACTCCTTCTGTCGTATAATCCTTCACCTTTAAATTAGAACCAAAAGGACCTGCCACAATAGAGTCCTTATTTTCCCCTATCTCTCTTAATTTAACAACACTCCACTCCTTCGGAATCTCGCAATCAAGTTCTTTGCTGAACTTGAATTCTTTGTGTTCTATTCCTTTAGTTAAAAGCTCCTGCATTAAGCCTTTTTTCAAGCTTTCAGTCTTAGCTATTATATCATCAGTTTTCTGAATGGCTTCGTCAACAGTTGTAAGGATTTCGGCGATTTTCCGCTGTTCCCTTAAATCATATGGGAAGGGTAATTTTAGATTTTTCAATAACTCTGTGTTTAATCCTTTCTTTAATCGTCCTTCTTTAATTCTATTGACTTGTGACCAGTATATTCCGGACTGTGCATAATAGTACAGAAATTTCGTATAAATGATGTTATCACTAAATGGCTCAAATTTTATTAGGTAAGACCCTGCCACTGCTCTAGCAGGTACATCAACAAAGCATGTTTTTCCTGTTGTTGCTCCTATACGGGCAAATAGTACATCTCCGGTGTTGAGTTTATATTTTTTCAGTTCTGATTCATTTATTTCACAGTATGGAACAGTTGACCAATCAATTGTTCCATCTTTTTTTATGTCAGTTATACGGAGAAATTTCACACCTGTATCTTTATCCTTAGCTGAAGTGGTCACTCCATATTGAAATATACCGATATCCCCTAACTTTTTCGCTTCCCACTCCTTTGGTATTTTTCCAATTTCAGTATCCTTAAACTCTATTTCTTTGTAAAACTCAACCTTTTCAGCCATTGAGCCTTTTCACTTCCTCCAAATAGCTCTCGAGCTTCTGCATAATGCTCTGTCTCTGCTCTTCTAAGGACTTAAGCTCTTCAAATTCTCTAAAGATATCTATTTCTTCGCTTTCATTCTCTTTTTGGACGTAAAGGCTTACGCTCAGATTATAGTCGTTTTTTTCAATTTCATCAAAGCTTACAATTCTGGCATAATCCTCAGTATCCTTAAACTCATTATATATGTTAACTATCTTCTTTATATTCTCTTCTGAAAGCTGGTTAAGTTTTCTAATTTCAGGATGCTTTACGTAGAGCCCACCCGCATTTATGAATATTACCTTACCTTTCCTTTCTGATGGCTTTTCTTTATTGAATATCAGGATTATACCTGCTGCCTGAGTGTTGTAGAACAGCTTCTCAGGAAGCAAGACAACGGCTTCAAGAAGGTCAGACTTCACTATGCCTTTCCTTATGTTCTCCTCCTTTCCCCCTCTGAACAGAGCTCCCTGGTCCAGGATTATGCCAACCTTTCTTTTTGCATAGAAAAGCATCAGCTGAACCCATGCCCAATCGGCTGTAGTTTTTGGCGTGTATCCTGCTTCAACTATGCTGTTGTATATCTGCTTTATGTCATCCCTGCTCAAGCTGTTCTCATCATATCCGTCTTGGTTCCATGGAGGATTTGCTATAACATAATCAGCATAGTCAAACTTTGGGTTAATGAGGCTGTCGCCGTTAAATATATTATAGGACATTATGCCTCTCAATCTCATGTTCATCTTGGCTATGGCTGCCATTGTCTCATTTCTTTCCTGGCCAGAGAACGCAAGGTTAGGTTCAACGCCCTTACCCTTTATATGCTCGTAAGACTCTATAAGCATACCCCCTGAACCGCAGGCAGGGTCCAGGACCGTGCTACCGTTAGAAATATCCAATAGCCTTACAGCAAGCTTGATGACCTCTCTTGGAGTGTAAACTTCACCCTCTTTTGCCTTAGTCGGTGCAAAATAAGAAAGTATCCACTGGTAACCGTCTCCTAAAGTGTCATAGTCAGCCCCTGAAAAGTCATACTGATCAAATATCTGAACCAGACCAGTTAAAATGTGCCTGTTATCTTCATACATCAAACTGTAAAGCCCTGTATCCTGAGCTATCTTTCTTAGGTCGCTTAGCTCCTCGTTCATGCTTGAAATCTTTGTTATCGCATTCGCCAGCTCCTTTATTGTGTCGCTGCTTTTAGTGACCTCGTGCCATGTGTAGAGCTTCTTCTCCCCCTCGTCGTAGAGCTTTAGGTATTCGCTGTTGACTAGCATGTAGGGGTCTTCCCCATTGTAGCCCTCTGCCTTGTATTGATCGACCTTAAAATGATATATATCGCTTACTGATTTGTAAAAGAGAAAGAGAAGCATCACCTTATAATCCACAGAGGTCCTTATCAAGTCCGCAGCCTTTTTTAATATTCCAATCAGCTCGTTCCTGTTTACTTTTCCCTTGACTTCCTTAGCTTTCCCCAAAAAAACAAAATTATATATGTTGCGTCTGCTATCGGATTTATCTTCCTTAACATTAATCAAACCAGCATCCCTTAAAACAGAAAATAGCTTTCCTATATTTTCCAGCTCTAATTTATTTTTACGTAATATTTCTTCGGCTTCTTCCCTTTTAAACTCTCTTTCTCCTATTTCATTTATAAGTTCAAGAAATCTGTTGCGTGCCCAATCATCTAATTTACCGACAGCTGCCCAGTCAATATTTATCGTGCTCATAACCCGTTCTATGTTAACATACCTTAATAAAATTTATGGTATCAATTACTATGTTAGACAAATAAGGTAGTAATAACCCACGTTGGCTATGCCCAGGTAGGCGCGCGAGTGCGGTAGTTCACATGATGCTTTTAGCGTAAAATTAATGAGCGATAAGTAAGTTTTATTATTTATTTTTTTTGATATATGAAATAAAGCTTAATTTGTATTATTTTTTGCCTAGGGCTTTATACCTTGTGCCTTAAATCCCACCCCCGGCTGTACCACAAAAAACCGAATAACTTATATTGTATTTATATGTCAATTTACTTATGAAAATAAGAATTCATGTTCACGCTTTTGAAGAAAGAAAATCAATGCTTGTATGGCTGAAAGGGAGACCCATACTAATTGTTAAGGACAAGGATAAATTCTATGGTATGGATGCTGTATGTGCGCATATGGGATGTGCAATTTTAAGCGAAGTTGAGGGTACAACAGCCTTCTGCCCAGCTCACGGGGCAAAGTACAATGTAATAACAGGAGATATGATAGAAAAACCACTGGTTAAACCTGAAATTCAATGTGAGCAAGAAGAAGTTAAGATTCCTCTTAAAACATATGCTGTCAATGTAGGTCCTGACGGACTTCTTGAAATAAACTAATTATAATTCATTTTTTATAAAAACAGTTCATCTAATGTTTAATCAATAAAATAATTAAATTTTTTTATAAAAACAATTTAAAATCATCTTTTTTCTATTTTTTGACATTTTAATTAGACAATTAATTAATTTTTATAATTTTTTAGAAATATTTAAATGACAAAATATTATTATTTAAGTGATGAAAACCACAGAAATTATACTTTCGGTAATTGCAATAATATTATTGATCACTACTGCAGGATTTGCATATATGTATTACAGTGAAGTGGGGATTGCAAGCAACAATGCAAATACAGCACAGCAATACAAATCTCAGGTATCATCGCTTCAATCCCAATTACAAGGTACCATGCCTGCAATTGCTCTGTCAACTGCCATGAGCCACTGGAACAACATTGCAATTGAAAATCCAAGTTCTATAACAGCCCAATATTCACCCAATGCCCAGCTCAAATGGGTAGGTGGCCCCCTTACGGGAACCTATACTGGAACACAGCAAATATCATCTGTATGGACCAAGTTTTCAAACCTATATGAAACAGTTTACTGGTATGCTGTTACCCCGCCCGTTGTTTCCGCCATAAATCAAGGTAACTATAGCGTAACTGCACCAGTTCAATTTGTTGTTGCTCCATCTGCCGATCCACAGAATGTCTTCGTACTCAATGTCACTGAAACACTGACCATTTCAACGTCATCTGGCATGAACGGACAAATTATTTCAGAAATCTGGAAGGTCATGCCAATACCTCTTACAGATGTAATAGCTGGATATCCAGGACAGAACGTACTGATACAGAACAGCGTGCTTTCAATGGCGTATTCTCACTGGAACAACATTGCAATTGAAAATGTTTCACTCATAATGGGTGAATATGCTCCAACCTCCACACTTACATGGGCTGGAGGACCACTAACAGGCAATTATACTGGAACACAGCAAATATCATCTGTATGGACCAAGTTTTCAAACCTATATGAATATGTAGTATGGTATGCAGAAATGCCTCCCACGGTAACTGTTTCGGGAACACATGCATCGGTGTTTGGGCAATTGCAGTTTATTGTATTTCCATTTAATACAACCACCAATCCTACACCAAAGGCAGTTGTGCTCAATGTAAATGAGACATTGACTTACACGTTTAACACAAGCACAGGAACGTGGTATCTATCACATGAGTTATGGCAAGTAAAGCCTGCACCCATAAGCTCAGTTGCACCCGGCTATATTAGTGAATACCAGTAAGCATTTTTTATTTTTTTACATATTATTTTTTTGTATAAAATCAGAAATTTTTGCAATACGCATTTAAAGAAATAGATGATGTATGAAAATCATGCTTGAAGACCACAGGTCTGAAATAAAAACCGTTGATAGTGGTGGGGTGCTGTCATATATAATGGATGGTGACGGAATTAAAATCATTATCGGTGATACTCCAATTTTAGAACTAGAGCTGTTTGGAACTTCTTTTTATGCCAAGGCAGAATGGTTTAATCACTTTACTGTAAAAAACACAAATTTCAAGCATGGTTCAGTTAAGATGAGGTCCGCATTCTTCATGGTAAATGATGCAGTGCAAAACGGAGACCTAAAAGCTAAAACTATCATTGAACCTACTAGCGGAAACACTGGCATAGCCATTTCAGCTCTTTCTAGGGTGTATGGTTTTAAATTCCTTCCAATCATCTCTTACAAAGTGACAGAAGAGGTAAAACAGACCCTGAAACTTCTGGGTTCTGACCCTATTGAAGTTGATGATAACCTATGCCCCCGAGTCAGCAACACAGACACTGATCAGGCTATTGCAATAGCCAAGAGCTACGCGCTGAGTCCGGCCATGCGTAATAAATATCTTTGGCTAAATCAGTATGAAAATCAGTATAATCCAAAAGCCCACGCTGTGAGCACAGCTGTAGAAATAATTGCTCAAACAAAAATGATAGATTCGGTTCTTACTGGCATAGGAACCGGTGGCACGTATGTTGGCCTGAAAACTGCACTCGAAGGCCACGGAATTAAAATTATTGGGATACAACCACAACAAAATCACAAAATACAGGGGTTAAGAAATTTAAATGAATCATCACTTATGCCTGCAATACTTGAAAGAATAGGAGCAAAACCTGACGATTTTATTCAAGTTAAAGACGATGACGCATTCAGATGCGTTAAAGCCATATATGAAAAATATAACCTGATTTTGGGGCCATCTTCAGGCGTCACTTGTCATCTTGCCGTTGAACTTGCAAGAAAGGGTAAGAAACCGCTTGCAATATTAGCTGATACTGGTCAGAATTATGTGGGCATGTACAAGAAGATGGGAATAATAAACAGTGAACCAAATTTTGGTTTGATGTACGATAAAAGCAAGCTGCCTATTAACTAGTCTACTGATAAGCTTTTACGGATGCAGTATTACCACTTTGAATTCCACTTCAGGGAACTTGCTGTACACAGTCTAGGAAAGTACAGTACATACTGCCCACAGGCATTACTATAGTTCTATACGAACTGTATGAAATGAAGTGTTATAATTTAAGGTCAGCCATCCATTCATATTTAGGGCATATGAAAACGGGGTCTGATAAGTTAATGTTTTAATTCATACATCCAAAGGCAACGCATGCTTTCAATGTATTTCTCGGGTTCACCACCAGCTCTTTTGGCCTTATATGATAGGTGATAAATCAGCGTGTAGAAATCAGCGTGTGGGACGTGTTTCTTGAGTGTCTTGCTCTTATTTTTCCTCAACTGTTTAATTTTAATACCGTATTTCATGGATAACTGAAAACTGTCATCATTGCTGGCTTTCCACTTTTTTAACAACTTTATCATAATATTCATTTTAATGAATGCTTAAGGCTCAAAATTTATTTTCAGTTGGTCCTATTTCTAACAAATGATTAAACAAACAGAAAAAGAATCCAAATAGCACTAAATTCTATCCTTTATATCTCCGGTTTGAGGAGAACTGCTCTTTAGTCAATAATTAAGAGTAGCGATATGGAAACTGATTCAAAAGTATTCATTCATACTTGATTCGTTTGACGTTGACAAACATTATTCTATATTCACGAATGAGGAGATAGGTTCAGTGCCACTATCTAATGATCAGCTGCCTGTATGGATTAAACCAATTTTGTTGGTTACAGTCATGAAGTGAAATGTTATGGGATTAACACACAGCTATCATCTACAAAAGTGGACTCGCTTTCGTCTCAAACTCTACAGAGTTAAAAAATCCTCCAGTTTTAATTCCGCTGTCGGAGTTATGCCCAGAGGTTCTAGCACAGTTCTTGCAGCTGATATTGCCAGCTCTGCATACTTTTTCCAGTCATACAGCTGGCCACTTTTTACAGAAATGTCGTTGACTGATATTATGTACCTTACTGCATCACCCTTCCTTGAGCCTGAAAGAATTGCCGCAATTCTTTGTGGTACATTTGATGCATACTCTTCTGGATCTTTGCCTAAGATTTTTTCAAACATCAACAAACTATCTGGAATACTTCCTTCCCTTAATTCCTCTATAAATCTGGAAAGCATTTCAGAACTTATGCTTCTGGCAGTCATCCTGATTTCCTTCAGGTTACCTGAAGTGTAAATTTTTTCTATAAGCTTTTGCTGAAACGCTCTTATGGCCTCAGGTAAATCGCTTCTTCTGGCCTCTATACCCCTGGCTTCGATTTGTCCATCTTCTATTATACCAAAGTACCTCTTTACCGCAGCTGTTCTCGCATCGCCTTTTTTGGTCATAAATGCAATTACCCTGAAAAGCTTATCAAGAGATACTGGTAGACCAGTTTCCTGAGAAATAATATGAGAAAGGGTCTCATAATCCTCCCTTTTTGCATTATCCCTTTTTACAAAGAGTGAATCTACATCGCCGTAAATTACTTCATAACCTAGGCTCTCCGCTATACGCTTTGCTTTAAGCATGACTTCTCTGGAGATCCTATTTATTTCTTCAAATGCAAAGTGATTACCGAACCTGTTTCTAGAACACCCTGATATGCCGTACTCACTAACCAGTAACAATTTAAGCGAATCTGAACGGGCCTTACATATGGCCTTCAATCTTTGATCGTTGACCAGCTTCATTGATCGTTTTATCTCTAGTCTGCGTTCCAACCATGGTCTTATCACTTCTGGCAGCAGCCAGCCATGGCCACCATAACTTATCCCTTCCTTTACGATTATGCTAGGATATTCGGAATCAAAATCTATCACTCCAACATTTTCAAATACGCCTGCACTTTTTGGCGGTATTGTATATCCTCCTCTATCTCGCGCCAGAAAGTCCATCATAGCCATGGATGGTTCTTCTGCATGAAATACAGGAACCGCAAACCCCTTAGAGATAAGTGTAAACGCATTCCTAGAATCTATTATTCTGTTGCTGCTCCACCTTGCGGCCAGACCCAATGGCAGAAAAGCGAACCTCGCCCTTTCTATCAGCGCTGCCAGCCCAGTTTCACTACGCTCGAACCAGCTGGCACGTGCATTCATCAATATTCTGCCAGCACAGGATCCCTGAGTATAATCAACCGGATCACTGTCGTTTCTCTTCCAACATGACCCACCACATACAATATCATTGGACAGATCAAATGGCGGCGGATATGTATCATGCCTGTCTTTAACAGGTAAAACATGCATCTTTTCATCGTCAAAGTCCACTGCGCTGCCGGGCTCGATCCTGAGCCTGTTAAAGAGAAATTTCTGAACTGGTAGGAGGTCAGAATCATAAATTGCAAGTATGCGGGGGTCACGGCTTGCTACTTTAAGCATGTTTTTATAATCTTTCCATTCAGGTTCTACCACGATCATCTTCCTGCGTTCAGGATCATCCACAGGATACAACCTTTCGACATAATATGCCCTGGCTGTTTCTGAAATATCGTACAACACGTCAGAACTTTTATCCCCTGCATCTATAATAAAATACGGATTATAATTTTCAATATATCTGTAGAATGTTTTATCTTCACCCATTATCCATATATATACATTCCCATCTGAAAAGTAAACATCAAATAGCCAGCCATGTTGCACCTCAGTGCACCCCGCCCTTCAACTCTTCAAGCTCTTTCTTGGTCTTTGACAGTTCCTTCATCAGATAAATCACCGCTACAAGCACCATAGAATCCGATACCTGTGGCAGATTGAGCGCTGACATGGATGCAGTTTCTGGGCTCCAGGCAAGCTCTATAAGGTCTTCCAGTGCCCTGTCATTTCCATCCCTGAGCAAGGGTTCAAAGTCCCTCCTTAAAGTTTCAATATAATCTTCATACCTTTTCCTAAACGAATATGTAAGCCTACCCATTTTATCCCAGCCAACCGTGAGCTGCCGCTGCACCGGCTTCAAAAAATGAACTGCTGCACCGGCTTCCACCCTTTCCACGGCAATCATGTTACTGCACATGGATGCCATCGTGGGGGTTACAAGCGGCGCACCACTGTTGCAATCAGTTATTGACAAAAACGGTATGCTTGATTCTGCAGCAAGGCTTCTGAGTTTATAAAAAACTGTATCTGAAACTTCCCTATCTTTTAAAAATGAATGCAAACCATGAAGAATCAAAAGCCTTGCCCCGCTTATGTTCATGGCCGTTTTAACTGCACTTAATAGCCTTTGCGAACTATGTGCTGAAATTTCGATTATAGATTTTAACGTATCATTTACACCTATCCCAGCTGATTTTATATGAAATGCAAGAGATTCTTGGTCTATGATGTTCCTCACTGAATAATAATCAGTTGAATTTATATAAATTACTTTGCCAGCAGCAGATGCTGAAATCATATAAGCTGTCATTATGCTGTCTGCAAAATTGCCGCACAGTATGTATGATTGGCCATCAATCAGACCGCCACCTAATATATCATCAATCCACCAGTTTGATGTTAGCCTGCTTTCCCTGAGCTCTGATGCCTTAATCAATCTTGATCACCCACTTCTCGGCGCAGGCTGAACGCCTGACCAGTATCACCATAACCATTTTTCGTTCATGTGGTATTTAACATAAGCAGCACATTAGGGGGGAGGGGGCAGTCTAGCTAACATTTTTAATTTACTATTACACATATTTTGTTATGGGTAAGAAAATATTTACTGACAGCAACAAGCTGCTTCCATCATACGTACCACAGGAGCTGCCATATAGGGAATCAACACTAACTGAACTCGAAAAATCGTTTGCTGACTCTGTAAGTGAAGGAGGATATAGAGTGCATCAGATAATTGGTGATGTCGGCACAGGCAAGACAGCTACAATGCTACGGTTTGCCCAGAACGCTGTTAGTAAAAGGAAGGAACTGGATATCAGGTATGCGTACATAAATCCAAGGCAGCATGGATCAAGCCGGCTAATGATTTTCAGGCAGCTAGCATACCAGCTTGCGCCTGAATCATATTCGACAAGCTTAAGCGCAGAAGAATTGTTGCTAGAAATGCTTAGGGTGCTTGAGAGAAATGAAAGGCTGGGCATACTGCTGCTTGATGAAATAGATTTTGCACTTAAAAGGAGCAAAGAACCAATTGTTTATAACCTGACTCGCCTGAACGAATCAATGCCATCAGGGAGGATAATGATACCTGCTGTAATCATAAGCTCAAGATCACTCAAGTTCAGGGATGAACTGGACAGAGCTGAACTGAGCTCCTTGGGAAACAGGATTACAGTTTTTGAGCATTACAGCCCCAAGCAAGTTTTTGATATCATTTTAAAGCGGGCCGAAGAATCAATAAAACCATCAGCCTATGACGAAAAAATCATCAGATACATTGCAGATATATCATCACAGCCACCAGTTTATGGCGACATAAGGTATTCGCTTGATATACTGTTCAATGCAGGTATGCTGGCTGAATCTCAGGGCAGCGACAGCATAACTGTAGAACATATAAGGAAGGTTATAAGTGTCACCAGCCCGTCGATAACTCAGGAAGATCTTACATTGCTTGACATTGGCCTCAAGATTGCATTGCTGTCAGTTGTCAGGGCTCTGAAAACGGATGGAGAAGCTTATACATCGCTGGACAGGATTGTAGAGATGCAGAGAGAAGTGTGCAGAGAAATCAATGCTAGCGCGTATGAATTAAAAGATTTTATCAGATATATGCAGGAGCTCGATGACCGCGGTTTGATTGACGTAAAAGGAGTAGCAAAAATTGGAATAAGCGGTGCGCCGGTTCACAACCTGAACGATTTTCTTACTTACCTTATAAAGAGGCTTGATGTAAATGGTGAGCAAAGTGGCTGAAACTGGTCTGGCAAGCAGAGGGAGGCTCAGGATTATAAGGGAGCTTTCGCTTGCAGGGAAACCTCTTTCAACCTATATGATTGAAAAGAAAACTGGTATCAGAAGGAAGGCGGTTGTTTCTGACTTAAATGCATTGATGTCCATAAATTGGGTTAAAGAGATTGCTGGTAGAATAAAAAAATATGAATTGAATCCAGAAAGCGGCGAAGTTATGATAATCATCAAGGCGCTACATGATATAAATTATATTGAATAAACAGGTACAAACCATATTTAACTGACATCCTCACAGCCCCAAAGGAGCGGTTCCTTCAAGGCTGATCATAGGTTCGTGGTTTAACGCATTTATTCTCATGGCTTCATTGCTAGTGGTTGCCCACCCCGCTCCAGCGGTAGACCACAGGCTGTGCCTTCAGTTAGCCATTTACCCTCATCGGACTATGTTTCATCATGTTTATTGCCCCGTTCAGATCCGCGTTTATTACCTTCTTCGTGTGAGGACACTCAAACAATCCCCTCTTTATTCTTCCATTTTCATGTATTTCCCCACACAGAGAACACGTCTTAGATGTATTTGTTTCATTAACAGGCTTAACCTTTATGCCGTATTCTTGTGCGACGTCCTTGATGCGGTTTATTATTGATGAATAGTTCCAGAAGTTGGAATTTCTTTTATTTCCTTTGTCCTGAGCTATGCCCTTTGGATAGCCAATGTCTATTTCCCCTACACCTTTGTCATACAGTGTCTCTACAACTTCTCTTGCTAGTCCTTCTCTAGCATTCTTTAGCAGAACAGCACGCATCTTGCACTGCTCAAGCCTCAACTTAGTTCCAGCAATTCACAAATGCCTTTCCAATAGAAGTTAATTTAGCTCTGATTTCCTTTCCAGCAATGATGCGCACTGTATTTGTTCAGCGCATGCTCTTTGTTATGTATTTATCATTAATGAGTTATGTATTGCAATTCATCTACTCTCTGAAGATCGGAGCTTTCTCGCTTATATAATGTAACAAAAAGCTGAATAATTACTGCCGTATTTATCTGTTGGCATAGGCCTTTTGGTTAATGAAGATAAGCAGCTGAGGTACACGAACAAAGACAGAGGTGGCGTGTTGAGACAGTATTTTTCTCATTGAAGAGGGAAAGCATTTCACATCAATGCTAAAATAAACAATTAATAAAATCAC
>OGCG01001289.1_pt1 | contig 12685 bp, 10 predicted proteins | sample 1570061 | NCBI WGS metagenome assembly OGCG01 (sample SAMN06268698, study PRJEB24515) | hot springs metagenome | isolation source: Joseph's Coat, Yellowstone National Park, Washington, USA | place: USA:Joseph's Coat, Yellowstone National Park, Washington, USA
TAGGTGCAGTAATACTGCGGCACCTGGTATTGCTGCCAGCAGGTCTTGTAGGTGGTGTAGCAGCATTTGCGAACGTGCTGCTCGTAGACAGGCCGGCAGACGATGTATTTCTGCACGATGTTGAATTTTTCATAGATCGGCTTGCATACCGTGTAGCACTGAGGGCGGACGTGCTGTTCGTAAACGGGCCGGTAACAAAGGTAACGGCATTCCTTCATGACCGTGCGATAAACCGGACGATAGCAAACGCAGGTCCGGTCCTCCCAAACGGTCTGATAGCAGACGCGATAGTGAATCGTAGGCATGCAGCATTGTTCAGGGCAGCAACACTGCACGGGGTAACAACAGGCGCCGCAGTGCGTTGCCTGTGCAGGGCCTGCCAGCGCTGCCACGCTGAGTGCGGCCAACAGCGGCAAGACGGCCTTCTGTCTCATCTTTTGGACTCCTCGCCATACAGTTCCGGTTCGACATGCCAGCTGCAGGCCCACGTTTGGCGCAGCGCCCGCAGCCGCCGCCTAGAATGTGCCTGACAAAGAGGGTGGCGCAAAGTTCACCCTACAGAAAAAATGAGAATTTTGGCCAAAGAACGTCGAATTTCTTGGAGTTTGTCATAGGCGTGGACTTTTGCGCAAGATTGGAACAGGAAATTTCAAAAATTGTCATATGGCTCCCCGTTTGCCGGAAGTCATGTGACGGTTTTTCCTCTTTTCGGACATGGCTTTTTTCTGGTATAAGCCGCAGCGACGAGATGACTTCGCCTACCCGCCAACGGAACAGGAAGCAAAATGGAACATTTAGGCCCTTCCTCGGAATCCGGGAGACTCTCCACAACCCGTACACTCTGGCGCACGCCTGCGCTCTTGCCGGTTCCAGAGGACTTTGTGCCGTTGCGTCTTCTCCTTCAACCCAGCGGTGCAGTCGTGGAGCTGACTCAGCCGGACATTCTTCTTGGCCGGCACAGCCAAGCCGACGTGCGCCTGCCGTTGCCAGATGTCAGCCGCCGTCATTGCCGTTTTCTCTTCGGGCAAGGCGTGTGGCAAGTCATTGATCTGAACAGTCTCAACGGCGTCTTTCTCAATGGCGAGCCAGTTCGCCAGGCCACTCTGCGTCAAGGCGACCTGATTCGCATCGGCGACTTCATCTTCGCCGTGGATCTCAACGGAGCCGATACGACGGCCAGATCCGAAACTGAAGGATTGATCCGTGGCCTCTTCAAGCGCTCTTCAGAGGCTGAATCCCACCGCCGCTCCGCGTAAATCGGAAATCCGAAAGAAAGTGAAAGCCAAAAACGGGGATTCAAAAGTTCCCGCTGCCCTCTGTTCCCAAATTTTGCGGGGATCCCTTTGGAAATTCTTTCGCATTTCGGATTTCGGATTTTCGTTGCTATCATGGCAGCATGAGTACCGTGCTTGATCGAGAAGAGTACATTGAACAGGCGTATCTGTTTCGCATCCTGCGCGAGCGCATGGCGGAAGGATTAGCCATGCAGGAAGTGCTCCAGCAGGTCAGCCAGGAAATTCTCGCCACCACGCGGCTACCCTATGCGGTGCAGTTCTTGACCGCCGAGGTCAAGCACACCGGCCTGTTGTCGTCCGGCTTCGCCCGGCTGCCGCACTATTTCACGCCGTTTCAAGCGTTTGTGGTCCGCTGCACCGAAGACGAGAAGCTGCGCTTCGCTACGGAAACGGCCCTCATGGTATTGCAGCGCGAAGCTGAGTACCGGGCCGGTAATCCTACCCCTTCTGGGCTTTTCGTTTATCAATTTGAAGTGCTATGCCGCAACCGGCTTGGTTACGCCGACGGTTTGACCAGCATGATCGGCGATCCCTTCTATCCGCCGCAGTGGCGCGAATTTGTGCAAATGGTCCGAGACCAGGTCGGATTAGTGGAAATCGCCGAGATGATTTACTTGCGCTCCGAGCAGTACCTCCTCGAACGGCGGCGGCACGAACCGGACTATGAGCCACCGTTGCCGCCGGTCTTCGGTGCCAAGGAAGGTCGGATCGCCGCGGCCAATCGCGGCAAGGATCCGCTGTATCTGTTCGCCGCCTTGCAACGACAGCTCAACTATCCCGAAGTGCCGCGCCCCAGGCCGCACGACGACCTATCGCTGAAGTTACAAGCAATCGAGGCTCGCCTGCGCGAACTGGATGCACGGCTGAAGCTAGTGGAAGGCGAACTGCGCGGCCAAGTCGATCTCAGTCAGCTCGGCAAGCCTGAATTGCTGTCCGATCTGCCCGACGACGACAAATAAGCGAACCGGCTGCAGGAGCTGCCGGGTATAAAACAGAGGGCCGCTAACTCAAGCAGAGGGGCGACTACAGCGGAAGGCGCGGAGGACTTCGTACAAATCGGAGGTGATGATTACCTCGTCTTCGAGAAAGTCCTGGAGCCAGAGGTAATTGTGCCGGTGGGCCAAGGCGACCAAGGGTAGCAGATCGCCCAAACTAACGCGGACGGTCGGTTCCTGTCCGGCAACATCGGGGTCGTCTTTCGGTAAGGGATAGACACGAAGATGCGCGGCCATCGTTGATCCTCCAGGCCACAAAAACTGCCACTGGGGCCCGGTTCGCTTCGCTTGTTCTGGGTGTGAAGCGAACCGGATTTCGCTCTCCTTTTCCATCGACCAGATAGGGTCGGCAACTTGCGAATTTCTGCTGTGAAGGAGAATAGCTTCGTTGCTATTTTCGATAGGAACGGGAATATCATAAGCCTCGGTTAGCTGCTTGTAACTCGAAAGCGGTTTCCAAAAGCTCACCCATACCAAGGGATGGGCTTGAGGATTCCTTTATAGTGCTAAACCGCAAGCGGCCCTGGAAAAATCCCCATGTTTACCACATTTGCCATCCTTGGAGACGGCGCCTGGGGCACGGCCATTGCCCTGCTTTTGGCCCGCAACCCAGAACACCGCGTTACTCTGTGGAGCGCACGAGCGGAGAATGGCCGCCTTTTGCAGGAACGCCGCGAGAACGTCCGCCTGCTTCCCGGTGTACTCATTCCGCCCGCCGTCCAATTGACCACCGACATTAGCCAAGCCGTCGCAGGGGCTGATTTGTGGGTGACGGCCATCCCTACCGTTTATTTACGCACTACCCTGACGCGGATTGCGGCGGCCGTGCCGGCGGGACCACGACCACCCGTCCTCAGCCTGACCAAGGGGCTGGAGAACGGCACTTTTTTGCGGCCCACCGAGATCGTGAGGCAAATTCTCGGCGTCGAAAAAACGGCTGTGCTCAGTGGGCCGAGCCATGCCGAGGAGATCAGCCGCGGTCTGCCGGCGTCCGTCGTCGCCGCCAGCCAGGATGCTGAACTGGCACAGTGGATTCAGCAGCGTTTCCGCACCGAGCGCTTCCGTGTTTACACCAACCCGGATCCCCTCGGCGTCGAGTTAGCTGGTGCGCTCAAAAATATCATCGGCATCGCCGCTGGCATCAACGACGGTTTGGGCCTGGGCGACAACGCCAAGGCGGCGTTATTAACGCGTGGCTTGGTCGAAATGACACGCTTCGGCGTCGCCTTGGGAGCTCAGGCGCGAACCTTCACCGGCCTGGCCGGCTTGGGCGATCTCATCACTACTTGCGTTAGTCCGCACGGTCGCAATCATCGCGTCGGCCAACGACTGGCGTGCGGCGAACGCTGGGTCGACATCCAGGCCAGCATGAACATGGTGGCCGAAGGCGCCTTCACCGCCCGCAGCGTCTATGAACGCGCCTTGCAAATGGGCATCGATATGCCAATCACTACCGAAGTTTATCGCGTCCTCTATGAGAATAAAGATCCACTTCGCGCCGTTAACGACCTGATGCTGCGCGAGCCGAAAGGGGAGATGGAATTATTATGAACACACTTCAACATGCCTTGAAGGAATGGGCCGCCATCTGCCGGGCCTTGGCCGAGGGCCGACAAACGCTCTTGCTTCGCAAGGGCGGCATCGCTGAGAGCGGCGGTGAGTTTGCAGTCGAACATCGGCGCTTTTGGCTTTTCCCGACCTATGTGCATCAACAGAAAGCCGGCCTTGTGCCGGAGGCGGCGCTGCTTTTGGAGCAGGCAGAGGCTGATCGCCCCCCGTCGGGTACCGTGCGCTTGACGCATTTCGCCGAGGCGGCGAACATCTATCACGTCCGCGAGTTGGCCGACGCTGAAAAGTTGGCCGGGATGCACTGTTGGTCGCCGCAGACGGTGCAGTCGCGGTTTGAGTATCGTCGGCCCGGATTGTTTGTGCTGGCCGTGCGCGTCTATCGCGCGCCGCAAGTGTTTGATCTACCCGACACCGAGGAATACGCCGGCTGCCGGAGCTGGGTCGAGTTGGACCGCGCATTGCCGACAGAAGGAGCGACGCCCGTGCTGGAGGAGCAAGCGTTCGCAGAAGTGCTGCGGAAGTTGGACTGTCTACTGCCAAGCTGTAAATAGAGGGTTTACAACTTGTCGAGGAGAGCGAAGTTAGAGATGATGATAAAGGAAACGACTATCAAACTCGGCCGGATAGGGCAGTCTGGGATAGGGCAATCTGGTGGAAGACATCGGTTCACCAACACATCACCAAGACGCCCGGTATCTGCGGCGGAAGAGCATACATTGCCGGTCATCATATCCGCGTGCTGGACGTAGTTGTCTGGCACGAGTTACGAGGCATGTCCCCGGAAGAGATTGTCTCCCCGTTTCCGGGTGCCACGCTGGCCGATGTCCATGCAGCCTCGGCCTCTTACTTCGACAACCGGACGGGTTTGAAGGATAGGTCTTTCCAAACTCTTCGGCAGCAGCCGCACACGAACAGCTACCACTTTTGCTCGTTCACTTTTCTACGCGCGAACCTCCGCATTTTCTTTGGTTCCGTGCATTCCAGCTATTCTCTCATTTTCATGGCCGCACCTACTTTCGTCGCCCCGCTGTGACATCGACCTCGGTTTCCTGTAAAAATTGCGCTGCTTGTTCCGGCGGCACGGGATTGATGTAAAAGCCCGTGCCCCACTCGAAGCCAGCTACGCGCGTCAGACGGGGAATAATCTCCATGTGCCAGTGATAATGGGGCAATAACTGCGTGTCGAACGGCGAGGTGTGAATGATGTAATTGTACGCCGGCTTGTCCAATGCCGCCTCGATTTTCAGCAAAATTGTCTTTAGCACTGTACCCAATTCATCAACCTCGTTTTTCTGAATGTTCTCATAGTGGCTGTTGTGCGTCTTGGGCAGGAGCCAGGTCTCGAAGGGGAAACGGGCAGCGTAGGGGCAGAAGGCAACGAAATTGGGTGTATCTAATACGATGCGTTTCTCCGACTGCAATTCCTGATGGATCATATCGCAATAAATACAGCGACCGCGATAATTAAAAAATTCCAACGAGCCGGCCATCTCCTCCCATACGTTGATGGGCACAATCGGGGTGACGATCAATTGCGAATGCGAATGTTCCAACGACGCCCCCGCGGCGGCGCCGACGTTTTTGAATACCATACCGTAGACCAAACGGGGATCTTTCTTCAAATCGACGAGGCGGTCACGGTAGACCCATAGGACGTCGCGAATGTTGTCTTCCGCGAGATTGGCCATACTGATTTCGTGAAACGGACATTCGATAATGACTTCGTGGGCGCCGATACCGTTCATCTTGTCGTAGATGCCCTCGCCGCGTTTGTTCAAATCGCCTTCGATTTGCAAGGCAGGAAACTTATTGGGCACGACGCGGACACGCCAGCCTTTCTCATTGGAGCGTGTATGGCGTTCGCGATAGGCGAGGATTTCATGCGGCGTCTTGTCCTCGTTGCCTTCGCAGAAAGGGCAGAAGGCACCTGCGGGTAGTGGTTCCTCCTTAGGGGCTACAGGACGCTTGGCGCGTTCGGTGGCGATGATGACCCAACGTCCGACGATGGGATCCTTGCGCAATTCCGGCATCGGCAATCCTCGTAATAATTCGGCGAAATCCAAGAGCGTTTGATCCATATATCAACGCCTCAGAAGACTAACCACAGAGTCACAGAGAGCACCGAGAAAGATCACAGAAAAGAAGAAAAAATAATAGAGAAAGAAAGAACAGGTCCAAATCTTCACTCGTTCTTTTTTCTTTGTTGTTTTGTTCTCTGTGCTTTGCCCTCTGTGTTTTTTTTCCGTGCTTTGCCCTCTGTGTTCTCTGTGACTCTGTACTTGGTCTTCTTCTTACACATTCCACATGATTTGCTCGAAATCGCGCGAGGGGCGGGTCAGTGCGACGGCGCCTTCACGGGGGGCACGGTCCTGGCTTTGGCCGTCACGCAATAGCTCGACGAAGAACTGCACATGTTCCTCCACGGCCACGCCCAAAGCATCGAACGGCACCGCTAATTCGGCGATCTGGTCGATGCCCACCGCTATCTCCACGTCGGGCACTGGCACGCCGTTGCGCAGTAATTCGGCCCGCTGCTCCGCCCGACCGGGGTTGGATACGCGCACCTCGCAACCCGCCGGCTCGACGAAGCCGACACGCCACACGTCGAAATCCGCCAGTGCGCTTTTGGCAGGGCGTGTACAGTCGATGCGGATCAACAACAGCGACAGGTTGAATCCGAAATACAGCTCTTCGAGCGGACCTTGCATCGCCATCGCCATCGTACCGCGTTCGTTCTGGCAAACGTAGCGGCCGGCGCTAACCCACTCGAAAAAAGTATATCGGCCGTCGATTTTGACGTCGAGCAAGGCACGCGGCAGGGTGTAACGGACGCGCTGGGCCTTGCGGCTGATGGGACGCCCTAACTCCGGTGGCGGCGCGTCGCCGAGCAGAATGTAGACGTTCTGCAAATGCTTGCGGAACAGGTAATCGAACAAGGCATCCTGGGCGCTGGAGTGATCATCGCCGAACCACCAAAACCAATCACTGCCCTCGGCAATATAGATTTCCTCCCAGGCCCTCTCCAAGGCAGACAAGGAGACGGATAGACAAGAAGACAAAGAGACCTGAAGGGCGGTCTCCTTCTCCTTGTCCCCTTGTCTGCCCGCCTCCTTATCTTTGAGATACGTGCGTGTGCGATGCAGGGCGTCCCAGGCGGCGTTGTCTTCCTCGTGACCGATCCAGATGGCGAAGTTGTGGCTGATCCAGCTGCCGGCGAACAAGTGCGGCAAGACGTCGTGCGGTGGGTAGCGCTCGAGATAATCGCCGATTTTCATCGGCTTGACGCCCGGTGTTTGCGTACATGCCTTGTAAAGCGCGCGGAGAAAATCGACGCCGCCGCCGGGATAATGTTCCCAACAATTTTCCCCGTCGAGAATGATGCTGACCAGCGCCGGTCTTTCGCCCTGCACCGCCTGGCTGATGCCGGACAAGCAGTTCAAGAAATTGTCGGCGGCGGCGTGAGGATCGCTGCGCTGATAGTGAAAGCCGATCAGATCGCTCAGGGCGTGATCGCGGAAGATGATGTTTAACTCGGCCTGGCCTTCGCGCACTTTGTATGCCTGATAAAGTTTTGCGGGATTGCGAACGTGACCGCTGCCGTCGCGGCTGACGGCGCCGTGCGTCGAGGCACTGAGTACCTCTTCATCCGTGGCGATCCAACGAATGCCCTGCCGGGCCAACAACGGCACCATGTCCTGGCACACCGATCCCTCCGCCGGCCACATACCTTTGGGTTTATGGCCGAAAATGCGTTCGTGCTCTTCCAGCGCGCGACGAATGTGGACGGCGGCGTCTTCGGGATAGCCGCCTGTGTAGCGGGGCAGCTTCACCTCCGGCATGGCTTCACGGGCCAGTTTCTTGTCCAGGAGCAGCGGCAAAATGGGATGATAATACGGTGTCGTCGTCAGTTCCACCTGTCCGCGTGAGGCCAACTCCTTGTGCAAAGGGATGATGCGCGTGAGGATTTCCAGGTGTTTGGCCAGAAGCGCTTCACGCTCTTCTTCGGTGAAGTTACGCTCCTTCTCATGGAGGGTGCGCAAGCATTCGTCTTGTTCAACAGCCAGCGGATGCACCCAGGCCAGATTAAACCACACTTGCAAATCGCGCAGATCACGCGCCTGGAAGCGGCGCAGAGCGTCGCGGGCACTGTTGCGCCCCAGAGCGCGGCGCTGATACAGCTCGGCGTAGCGCGGAAACGGCCGGATCATGTGCTCCGGATTGGCCATGAAAAAATGATCGAGTAGAAACAGACAATCCTCTTCGGAGAGACCGTCAGCAGGAATACGCGATACGTCGAGGAAGCGATCGCTGGCGCCTTGTTCTGTGTAAGCACGGAGTTGCCGCAGCAGGCTGGGCACGAGATTGATGGTGCAGTGCATCTGAGGAAATTCCAACAGATGCAAGGCCATGCCGTAGTAATCTTTGACGCCATGCAGCCGTACCCACGGCATGGGATTTTCGCCGCCGACGTCGTCAGGATAATACGGCTGATGCTGGTGCCACAAAAATGTCAGTGCGATATCCGCCATAAAATCTCTCAGATGTCATATCTTTCGTTCGTCTGGGCGTTGATTATCGTTTGGTACGAAACGACAAATCAACGCACAGCGAAACGAAGACAGACGCTATATTATGAAGAGTGTTGCACCCCCGCAACCGCCGCCCTCCGACATAACGAGGTATCTATCGTGTCCAGCAGTTTGCTCGACAAACGCGAAACGCGTATCCGCACGATGTTCGGCAACATCGCGCACCGCTACGATCTGCTTAACCACTTGCTCAGCCTCAACATCGACCGCTATTGGCGTTGGCGAACGACGCGGTTAGCCCCGCCGCACGTTCCCGCCGCTGGCATCGCCGCCCCTATTCTCGATGTTTGCACCGGCACAGGCGATCTGGCCCTAGCTTACGACCGTGCGGCGAAACAGCGTGTGCCGATTATCGGCACCGATTTCTGCCTGCCCATGCTTTTGCCAGCCCGTACCAAGACGCAGCGTCGCCGCGCCACCGACCGTATCCGTTACGTCGAAGCCGACACGCAGCGCCTGCCCTTTCCCGACGATACTTTTCAGCTCACGACAGTGGCCTTCGGACTGCGCAACGTCACCAACACAGATCGTGGTTTGGCCGAGATGGTGCGCGTAACCCAACCGGGCGGCCGCGTCGCCATCCTGGAATTTTCCCAGCCGCATCATTGGTTGTTCGGCCGCTTGTATCGCTTCTATTTCCATTGCATTCTGCCGTACATCGGCCAGGTCGTCTCCCGCAGCCGCGACAATGCCTACAAGTATCTACCGGCCAGCGTTAGGGAATTCCCCGAAGGCGAAGCGCTGGCGGAAAAATTGCGCAGCCACGGACTGACGGAAATACACTGGCATCCACTGACATTCGGAATCGCTACGCTGTATATTGGAACGAAGACGGGGAAGAGGTCGATTCGTGAACCAGCAATGGCCTAAACACATTACGAGGAAAGCGGGCAAGCGTGGCGGACGCTCCTGCATCCGCGGCATGCGCATCACCGTTTACGCTGTTCTCTCCTATCTCGCGGCGGGGACGACTACAAAGGCGCTCCTTGGTGATTTTCTGTATGAGCCGACTGTGGAACATCGCTAGTGTATCCTTAGCGTGTATTCGGAATCGCCGTATTCGCTCATTCGCTGCATCAAGCGAAACGATTTTGCCGGACCCATTCGATTTGATCCAGCCATCCTTTTTTCACTGCCCATCCTACCTGCATCGGATGATGGAAAACTACCCGCTTCGCCATAGGCTTATTTGCAATAGAATGAGTTCAATCGTTGAGCTGCCTAGCAAGGACCACTTATGGGAAACAATCCGCCAGCTGCCTCCTCTCCTCATCTGTTGGTTCGTGCTGCACGCGGCGAGGCGGTGGAGCGGCCACCGGTCTGGGCCATGCGCCAGGCCGGACGCTGGGATCCGGAATTCAATCGCCTCCGTGGCAATCTATCATTCTACGAATTTTCCGAGAACGTCGAATTGAGCGCCAAAGCATCGCTATTGCCGCGGCGTTTCGGCGTCGATGGCATCATTCTCTTTTACGATATCACCACCTTGCCTGTGGCGATGGGGCAGCGCTTCGTCTTGCAGCCGACGCGCGGCCCAGTCCCAGACCGCCCCATTCGCACGCTTGCGGATGTGGAGCGCCTGGAAGCGACGCCTGATCCGCGCCGGTTCCAGCACATACGCGATCTGCTCAGTCTGGTACGTGCAGAACTGCGCGGTGAGTTGCCCGTGCTGGTTTTCGCCGGAGCGCCGTTCACCGTGGCGACCTACTGCATCAATACCGGCAAAAACATCGCTGCCACGCGCCGTTTCGTCGCTGAGCAAGCGCCCGTTTGGCAAGCCTTGCTGGAGCGCCTGACCACGGCGACGATTCACTTTCTGCGCACACTCATTGCCGACGGAGCCGACGTGTACCAACTCTTCGATTCATGGGCGGGATTGCTAGAACGCCCGGAGTACGAAGCTTGGGCACAGCCGCATCATCAGAAGATCTTTCGCGAAGCCACTGGAATACCGCGCATCCTATTTGTCAAAGAGGGACCGTATTTGTCGTTGATGGCAGCTTCGGGAGCAGACGTGATCTCGCTGGGTGTGCGTCACGATTTGGCAGCGGCGCGGCGGGAGTATCCTCACCTGGTTTTTCAGGGCAACGTCGATGAGACGATTTTGCGCACAGGCACGCCGGAGCAGGTGGTGGCGGCGACCCGCGCATGCCTGATCGCGGGGGGTGGACAGCGGCATATCGTCAACCTCAATCACGGCGTCGATCGCCGCACCCCCGTTGCCAATTTCGAGGCGTTCGTGCGCACCGTGCGCGGTTCATCGGAGCCGCGACCGTAAGGGAATGGTCTCGCCTCGGCTCAAGGAATTTGAGAGCTTTTTCGATTGTTGATCCCTCGGATTTAAGGCTGTGGCTAATTCTGAGTCAGACTTAGCTTTTTCTTTGTCACCGATTTTTAGATATAATCGAGCCCGACAACACAATAGCCTTGACCTATTGTTATTTCGGTGGAAATCAAAACCATCGAATCCTAATGAAAAAGAAAATTCATCTTTTGGACACAGTGTCAACGCCTTTGTGTATTCTTCGATGGCTCTATATCTATGCGAAATTTCGTAAACATATACTCTGTTTTCATAATTTTCAATTTTTAGGATTAATCTTTATCGCACAATTGGCATCTTCCAATGCTTTGTCATGCATTTTTAACTGACGATATGTATATGATCTTAAGCGATATATATTTTCAGCATTAGGTATTTCTTTAAGTATTTTTGAATAAATTCGTATTGTTCTATTGCAATTTACCTTTGAATGACTCTAAAATAGCACTCAACTCCAGCCAATTGCTTGAGTCTGCCGTAAAAGAGGTTGACGTCGCACCCAGAGTTAAGAAACTGAAGACAATGATTGCCCTGGTTATCCTGAATACTCTGTTATTCACAAAAGGAGCCCCCTTCCCCGATTAAAGCATCCTTTGTTACCGAGCGTAACAGTGGAATTGGCCAACGAATCAAAGAGACTATCCAGCGCAATTAGGACACTGGAAGACAAATATACTTATCTAAATCGCAACTCTAAATCAAGGTGTCTCACCGTGGAAAATGCGACGAGGAGGTAGCGGTCCTCTGTGCGGCAAGGTCTCCTCATAATAATCACAAATCATTGTCCAGTGTAAGGTTTCGTAGCTAAGCCGTTTGGGACGATGACGTTTGCCATCCGTAAATTCAGGATCGTCCTATTGCAGTATGGCACTTTTGAGGGCTCGGACAATCAATCATCCCAGCCGAGCTTGCGCTCCCGGCTGGAAATCCACCACTTCCAGATCTATACTGCGCCAGCCTTGCCATTCGTTAAGCCGGGGTGTGAACGCGAGGCAGCACACGCCGCCAGCCGACATCAGCTCTTCAATACGTTCGGCCATACCCCAGGCGATGGCCCTTAACGTCGTGCCTCGCTGAGTCACGCGGAAGCTCAGGTGGCGTTCGCCGACGCCGACCTTGCGAGGCTCGCCTTGAATCTGTAAGCCGCCGGCCAAAAATAGCGGTCGGCGATTTTCAGCGCCATACGGCTCTAAGCGATCGAGGTCGGCAAGCAGGCCGGTGGTCAACATGTTCAACGGCACCTCGGCGTCGAGCACCAGTGTTGGGGGTAGGGGGCCGTCGGGGAAGCAAGCAGCGGTGTATTCGCAGAATCGAGCGCGAAAAGCATCGATGTTTTCCGGCAAAACACGGAACCCAGCGGCAGCGGCATGGCCGCCGTGACTGAGCAGCAGATCGTCGCAGGCCCGCAGCGCCTCGTGCAGCGGCAAGCCCGCTACGGAACGGCCCGAACCGACGCCGACGCGGACGTGCCGGCCGTGTCCTCCCGCATCTGCAGGAGGCAAGGCGATCATCAACGCCGGCCGGCCATAGAGATCGGCCAGCCGGCCGGCCACGATGCCGAGGATGCCCGCGTGCCAGCCTGTCTGCGCCAGCACCAAGGCGGCATCGTCGCCGCGAGCCTGCTCCTCGATTAGCTTGCGCGCCTCCTGCACCATGCGCCGCTCCAGCGTCTGTCGTTGATTGTTCTGTTCTTCCAGATAGCGTGCTAGTTGCATTGCTTGTTCTTGGCGCGGCGTCGTCAATAATTCGACGACTAGGCGCGCGCAGCCCAAGCGTCCCGCCGCATTGAGGCGCGGGGCCAGTTTGTAGCCGATGTCGGCGGCCCGCAATGGAGCGCCAGCTGTCAGACCGGCGCAGGCGCACAGCGCTTGCAATCCAGGCAGGGTCGTTTGCCGCAGGCGGTGCAATCCGTGG
>OGCG01001291.1_pt1 | contig 12671 bp, 13 predicted proteins | sample 1570061 | NCBI WGS metagenome assembly OGCG01 (sample SAMN06268698, study PRJEB24515) | hot springs metagenome | isolation source: Joseph's Coat, Yellowstone National Park, Washington, USA | place: USA:Joseph's Coat, Yellowstone National Park, Washington, USA
GGGATGCTGCATACAAAGAGAGGCGAGCCACTAGATAGATCCAAGCTGCAAGGCCCAAGAAGACGGCGAATATCCCATAAAGGCTGGTGTCGTGGCGGAGCTCGTGGCCTACGAGGTATCCCCCCAACGACTGAAGCAGCCCCCAGGATACGGCTCCGAAGACACTTCCCCAGAGGAGCTCTTTAGCCGGGATGGTGCTTGGCAGGAGGACTCGAAAGCCTCCCAGGAACTGAAAGAAGCCTACGACCCAGGAGGCAAACAGGCCGGCTGTAGCCACTGCAATGGAGTTGTGTGTTCCAAAGGGTGCAAAGCCCGCTGCGGCGGTCGTGAGGATCGACCCAAGGGCGAGTATCCCGATAAAGGCCGCTCCCCGGCGAAGCCTTGCCCAATATCCCAGGCGCTGCCTGGCGGGAAGCTCCCACATCTCGGCCATCGCAAAAAAGGCCGCCTGGGCGAGCCCCAGTGAGCCCCATGCCAGACCAGCGAGCCCCACCGCCACTCCCGCGAGATCACTTGCTCTGAGAGGGTGGAGATTGTTGCGGATCTCGGAGCCGATGATGGGAAAGTCCGCTACCTCCGAGGCGACCAGGCGCCTTCTGAGCGCCGGGTCCGAGCCAAAGAAGAGCTCGAGCACGCTTAGGCCCAAAAGGAGGAGCGGAAACAGAGACACCAAGCCGCCGTAGGCCAGGTTGGCAACCAGAACCCCGCCCCTCACCTCGCTGAAGTGCTTTTGGACTCCCCAGGCGAAGCCGAGCGTCCGATGTCGCCTCTGGAAAGCGTCCAACCGGCGGATAGCTCCCTTTATGTCTGCCACACCAAAGGCTTGCTTCAGAGCTTGGTCGGTCGCAAGCCGGGCTGTCTTTTGGCAGCGAGTGGTGCGGTTTGCTTGTAGATATGGAGCGTGCAAAAGAGCCTCTGGCACGAGCTGACCTGGCGGGGACTCATCAACCAGGTCACCGACCCCAGCCTGGAGCGCCTGTTAGATGAGGAAAGAATCGTTGTCTACCAGGGATTCGACCCGACCGCGCCTAGCCTTCACTTCGGACATCTGCTTGGCTTGCTCACCTTGAGGCGCTTCCAGGAGCATGGCCACCGGCCGATAGTGGTGGCTGGAGGGGCGACTGCATCAATCGGGGATCCTGGCGGGAGGAGCTCCGAGCGCAATCTCTTGCCTGAGGAGGTAGTAGCAGAGAACTTGGAGCGAGTCTCCAAACAGCTGCAGGCATTTCTCGACTTCTCTGGGGGCGACAGCTCCGCCGTGCTCCTGGACAATCGGGACTGGCTCGGGCCGGTGTCTTTGATCTGGTTCTTGCGGGAGGTCGGAAAGCACTTCAGCGTAAACGCCATGGTGACCAAGGATTCGGTTAGGGCCAGATTAGAAGGAGGGGGGATCTCCTATACGGAGTTTTCCTACATGCTTCTTCAGGCTTACGACTATCTCCACCTTTACGACGACTACGGGTGTCGGCTGCAAGTTGGCGGAAGCGACCAGTGGGCCAACATCACCGCCGGGGTCGAGCTGATCCGCCGCAGTCGTCAGGAGACTGTTTTCGGCCTCACGACCCCCCTCGTCGTGAAGGCAGACGGTACCAAGATGGGCAAAACTGCTTCGGGCGCGATCTGGCTGGATCCGAGCATGACCAGTCCATACGCCTTCTACCAGTTCCTCCTCAGAGCAGAAGACTCCATGGTCGCGACCTACCTCCGCTACTTCACCTGGTTGGAGCCCGCCGAGGTAGCTGAATTGGAGGCGAGTACCAAGGAGAGGCCCGAGGAGAGGGCCGCGCAGCGCAGGCTGGCTAAGGAGCTGACAGCCCTAGTGCATGGCGCCGAGGCCGCCCGGCGGGCAGAGCAGGCCTCCGAGGTGCTCTTTGGAGGCGACCCCCGTTCACTGGACGAGGAGAGCTTGCTTGAGGCTTTCTCCGAGGCTCCCTCATCCAATCATCCTCGCTCCCTCCTTGAGGGGCCTGGTTGGGACCTCGTAGACGCCTTGGCGTCGGTGGGGCTGGCGAGCTCCAAGGCAGAAGCCCGGCGTCTGGTCGCCCAGCGCGCCGTTTTGGTGAACAACTCTCCGGCAGAACAGGACCGCCGTATCGGGCCATCTGACCTGATCGCGGGCCGCTACGTGGTCCTAAAGAGAGGAAAGCACCGCCACCACCTCCTCAGCTTCGAGGCATAGGAGCTTTGGCGTCCTCTGCCGACAAGGCAGCCTTTAGGCGTGCTGCTACCTCCTCGGCTTCTTCGGCCGAGGAGTATCGCCGGCGAGGCCAGAAAAACCCCTTCAGGCCGTCGCCTCGCCTTCTCGGCACCACGTGGAGGTGGCAGTGCATCACGCTTTGACTCACCAAGTTGTTCAGGGCCACAAAGCTCCCTTCGGCATTGAGGGCTTCCATCTGCGCCCGGGAGACCGCGCGCGCTGCACGCCCCAGATCTGCCAGTGCTTCGTCGGGGCAGTCGAGGAGGCTGGGCACGTGGCTGCGGGGCACCAAGAGGACGTGGCCCTTGAAGAGCGGCCGCCAGTCCAGGAAGCCAACGACTCCCGGCCAGTCGACTACGATCCATGCGGGCAAGTCTCCGGAGATGATGCGACAGAAGCGGCAGTCGTCGGAGGGCGATTCAGAGCCGGGCGATCTCGGGAGCTCGTGTTGAGGTTGGGCGGTCATAGATAGGCGATTCCCTGAGGCATGCCTTGAGGCTTGGATGACTGGCGATGGAGAGATACTAGGTGGGCTTAGGTGGTTTGGCCGAAGCAAAAGGAGCACAGATGTCGTCGTTTGAGCAGCGGCGTCTCCCCGACCCTGGCGGTCCGAGGGAGATACTCCTCCCAGATGTCGCTCCGGAGGCCAAGGCAAGACTGAAGGAGGCCCTGGCTGCTCCTGTGGAGAGGCGCCGGGATGCCGTTGCGGACGTCGCGGCCAGCTTTCCTCGCTACCTTGAGGCATGGGCTGAGCTGGGGATGCTTGCCCGCGACGATGTCGAGGCATATGCGTACTTCAGGGTGGGCTATCACCGGGGCCTCGATTGCCTCAGGCAAGCGGGCTGGAACGAGTCGTTCCGAGTTCCCTGGAGGCATGAGCCCAACCGGGGCTTTCTCCGCAGTCTGGAGGGTCTGGGGCGCTCCGCAGCGGCAATTGGGGAGTCAGACGAGCAGGAGCGATGCAGGGAGTTCCTTGCTCGCCTCGATCCTTCCAGATACCTGCGGTGGACCGCATAGGCGACTGCTTTGGCCTTTGCGCCAAAGCGCTTGTTGGTCGTCTCGGGAGGTGCCTAGTTTGCGGAGACGCCTAGTCCGAATCCCCAAGCAGCGAGTGCCGGGCGGCCAAGTTGGCTGAGCAGGAACCAGAGAGAGGCCGGAGATCTCTGCGCCCCGCGGAACTGGTGGGACCCATTCCGGCCCGGCTCGGCGGAGATCCCGCCTCTGAGGAGGCCTACGACCGAATGCGCCGGCGGGCGCTCTGGGCGTTTCCGAGCGGCATTTACCTGATAGGGAGCAGGTTCGGCGACGAGGCGAACCTTATGACCGCTCGCTGGGTGACCCAGGTCGCGCTAAAGCCAAAACTGGTCTCTGTGTCCGTGGAGCGTGGCGCGCTGACGCACCGGCTGATCGAGGCAGGCGGTTGTTTTTCCGTGAGCCTCATCCGTCGCCAGGAACGGACGCTCGCCCGCCTCTTTGTTAACCCGGCCCGTCGTGGAGGCAATGTCTTGGAGCTCTCCGGGGTTTCGTGTATAGAGGCCACGACTGGGGCGCCGATTCCGGCATCTTCCCCGGCCTGGGTGGACTGTCGACTTGTCGGGCGCATGGAGCTCGGAAGCCATGATCTCTTCGTAGGCGAGGTAGTCGACGCTTATTGTTCGCCCGAAGACCTAGAGCTGCTTCGGGTGGAAGACACCAGGCTCACATATGGCGGCTGAGCGCTCCTCGGACAGTCGGGCTGGCGTTGCCGACATAAGGCTTGTCGAGTCCGATTCCGAACTGGCCAGTCTCATTGGAGAGCTGCTCGAGGTAGAGGTTTATGCCATCGACACCGAGTTCCACCGAGAGCGCACCTATTGGCCTCAAGTGGCCCTCGTGCAGCTGGCGTGGGGCGAGGCTGTGGCCCTGATCGATGCCACCAAGGTGGACCTTGGGCCCCTCGCGCGACTCTTCGGTTCGGAGGGCCTGGCCGTGGCACACGCGGCAGCCCAGGACCTGGAGGTATTCCAGCGCCACTGTGGGCGGGTGCCTTCGAGGCTCTTCGACACACAGCTGGCAGCTGCCTTCTTGGGAGCTGGGATGCCGTCGCTTGCCAGCTTGGCCGACCGGTTCCTCAAGCTCTCGTTGCCCAAGGCTGACAGACTGACTGATTGGCTCCGCCGGCCGCTTTCGGAGGGTCAGATCCGCTACGCCGCCTCGGATGTGTCCTGCCTCCTTGAGCTGAACAAAGTGCTCAGAGCCGAATTGGAGCGCCAGGGTCGGCTCGCCTGGGCGGAGGAGGAGTGCGAGAGGCTGAGACTCCAGCCGCGCCAGCCCCCTCATCCCGAGGAAGCTTGGTGGCGCCTCAGGCACTGCCGTGGTCTGAGGGGAGCCTCCCGCGGCGTCGCACAGGAGGTGGCCGCCTGGCGAGAGCGCAAGGCAGCCCAACTTAACCGGCCCGCAAGATCCATCCTCTCCGATCTAGCGATAGAGGCTCTCGTCGCCAAGCCACCGCGCAGCCGAGGCGAGCTATTTGCTCTTCGTGGCATAGACGGCTGGAGAGGAAGGCTCGACGACGGGGCCGCTGCCGAGTTGCTCCAAGCCATAGAGAGGGGACTCAGCCTGACCGAGCGCTCACTTCGCCTTCCGCCTCGGAGCTCCCCGGAGACCGCGCCACGTCAGGCAGTCGCCCTCTGCGGGGCCTGGATCCAGGAGAGAGCAGAAGAGCTGGGTCTGGATGCAGCCATGCTGGCTACCAGGGAAGACCTAGAGGCCTTCGTCAGGCAAGAGGGCGATTGTCGCTTGCGGGGCGGATGGCGCTGGGAGGTAGTGGGCAGGGAGCTGGCGGCCATCCTCTCGGGGGACGTCGCCCTGGCGGTTCGCGCTGGGAGCAGGTTGGCTTTGGTCAACTGCCAGGGGCAGCAGGACTAGAGGACTGTTTTTCTTTGTCTTCCGGTTGAGGCCGGAGATCTATCCGCAGGGTCAATATTCCGTCGTCGAGGGTTGGCTCGGCATCTGCGATCATGGCGAAGTCCATGTAGTCGAGCTGGGCTTGTTCGATGAAGCGGCGGCGCTCTGGACCTTCGACCGGTGGAATCGAGCGCCGCCGGACCGCCTCGGCACGCTCCCGGAACCGGCGGATCATGGCATCGGGGTCGAATTCGTCAGCCACGGATCTGAAACTAGACTGAGTGCCGGGCCCGGTGGTCCGGGCAGATCATCGGGCTTTGTGCATTCGCAGGTGTGGAAGACTTGAGGGAACGAGGCCCGGTATGATGGTTGGCCTCGGGAGTCGATCTGGGAGTCGCTCGTGAAAAAGGGTCGTCACCGCAGGTTCGAAGAGGCTCGTCATCTAAAGAGGTCCTTTGAGACCACGGGGAGCCCATGTCCCGAGTGTCGGGCGAAACCTGGCGAGCCGCACGCATCGTGGTGCGAATTCGAAGAGGACGAGGACCAGGAATTCGACCGCGAGGAAGAAGACCCTGATCGGGCCTACAACTACTGAGGCACCTACAATCCCCTAGTGACGGCTGGGCGAGTTCTTGGACCCACCGAGCGCCAAGGGCCTTGGGGCTGGCGAGGAGGTCCTAAGCGGCCGCCTCGCCAAAGCCCTGGCGCAAAGGGGTAAAGCGGTTCTCTTAGCCCGAGCAAGCTAGTGGCAGCAGGGCGGTGCAAGGGAAGCCTGCTCGACCTGTTGGCTCGTAGGCTCAGCACAGCAAAACCAAGGCTCGCTCAGTCGAGGGGGTGGTTCGCGCCTCCTCCAGCCTCGTCCGACTGGTCTGCCGACTCGCGAGCTCACAATTGAGCAGAGCTCGTCCCAGTGCTCCGAGGGGAGTTCAGGCGAAGCGGAAGCGGCTTCGGCCAAGGCCCACAATTCCGCCTGGAGCTCGTCCAGCCCGGGGCCAGGTGCCCTCCATGACCAGCTCAGGCTCTCCGAGTCGAACGGGCCGAGCCACTGTCTCATCTTCGGTTCCGAGAGCAGGAGAGATCCCGGCGGCACCAGCAGCCTCAGGGAGTACTGGACCAAGTCGACTGAGTCCACGAGGTCATGGCCGGCCACGAAGTCCAAGATGTCCGCGACGGTCTCTGGGGTGGTCCAGGGGGTGAAGGGGATCCAAGTGGGCCGGGGCTCGATGCCTGCCGAACGAAGCAGCTCGGTTGCTCTCGAGGCGTCCTTCGGGGAATGACCCTTGTGGAGCAGATCGAGGATCCTAGGATCGGTCGACTCGAAGGCCGAGGTGACAAAGAGGCACCCTGCAGCTTGGAACTTGGGCCAAAACTCTCCGTGAGCCAAGATGTGGCTCACCTTGGCGGTGAGGTCGAAGGTGATCCCAGGGAACTCGGAGGAGACTGCATCGATGACCCGAGCGGCGTAGTGAGGGCCGGACAAGAAGTCCGGGTCGCCGAAGCTGATGTGGGAGGCCCCCATCGCTACCAGCTGGTCGATGTCGCGAAGTACCGTCTCCAGGCCTGCGAGGCGGATCCGGCCGTTGTAGACGACCGGAACTGGGCAGTGCCGGCATCGATGAATGCAGCCCCGGGTCGTCTCGACATAGCCGACCAGGTGCTCCTCTCGAGCCAAGACCAGGCGCGCGTAGCGCTCCAAGGGAGGAAGCAGGCTTCTTGCAGGAAGTGCAGGCCATCCACCTCGACCGAGCTCCACTCGGGATCCTCTCGGATTGGCCCCGCCCGATACCTCCTTGGCCCAGGCCGCAAGCCCGGGCGCGTACTCGCCGCCTATGAAGTAGTCGACTGGGGGTCGATCCAGCTCTTTTCCCACTGGTGCATAGAGCCCGAAGAAACAGACCGCCTTGTCAGGGAAGCGCTCCTTTAGGTCTCCCGCGAAACCGAGAGCAAGGCGCATGGCTGTGTGCATGGGCACAGAGACGGCTATCAGGTCGGCCCAGTCGAGAAGGGATGAGACGTCCTCCGTCGCTGGGAGAGAGAGGTCCAGGCAACGCACTTCTGCTCCGCTGTCGAGGAGGCTCGCGGCTCCCCAAGCGGCGTGAAGGGGCTGGTGGCCAAGTTCGTAGGTCGAAACAACCAACGCCCGCACGACTCAACCCTATGGGCGCCAGAGGAGGCGACTGCCAGGCTCGCTCCCGACTAGGTGCCTGCAGTGCGCAAGAGAGCTCAGATTCGGCTGGGCTCCTCTGGCGGGCTCTGGACTATATGGAAGCGGAGCAGGTTGTGAGCGCGCCGAAGGGCAGTTTCTACCGCATCTGGGCATGGGCCCTTTGCGAATAGGAAGCCCAGGTATCTCGAGCCTTCGGGAAGTGGCTCGAGGCGTCCTCCAGGGGGGATGGTGATCTCTACTCCGCAGATGCCCTCTAGGGATGCGGCTTGTTCTTGGCCCTCGATACCAGCCAGGCGACCGGCGTGCTCGATGGGCAGCATCATCACGCCAGCGGCTCCGCAAAGTGGTGGGATGATGGGCTTTGCCCCCACGGCCTCCTCGAGGATCAGCTCCTCGAGGGTCTTTGCTTGCCCGAACCGAAACGCCCTCGAGCACCTACCCCCAATGGGTCTCGCCGCTACCTCTATCAACACGGGGCCGGACGTGGCCAGCCTCAGCTCTGCGTGGATGGGACCGGAGCGAAGCCCCAGTGCTCGGGCAGCTTGTGCCGCCAGATCCAGCACGGTCGTCACTTCTGCTTGAGTGAGCCGGCTGGGGGTGAGGTAGATGGTCTCCTCGAAGTAGGGGCCCACCAAGGGATCTGGCTTGTCGAAGATCGCCACAGGCAAGAAGTCGCCCTCGTGGACCAACGCCTCCACCGCCACCTCCCGGCCCTCTATGTAGCCTTCTATCAGAATTGGCTCTTTTCCTCGGCCATCGTCCTCGAGGATCCGCCAGATCCGGCTGGCCGCTTCTTGTGCGGCTTTCGGGTCGTCAGCTCTGATCACCCCTCTGCTCGCGGAGAGGCTGAGCGGCTTTAGCACCCAGGGTGGTCTGAGCCGGGCCACTGCTTCGGCGAGCTCGTATATGTTTTCGAGCTTGGCCCAAGGGGGCTGCGGGAGCCCTGCTTGATCGAGTGCCTCTCGCATCGCTGCCTTGTTGGTGGTCCGCTCGGCCCAGCCGGGGAGGTTCTTCGAGCAGCCGAGACGGCTGGCCAGCGCCTCGGCAAGAGGAAGGGTTACCTGGTCCGGGGCCACCACGGACGTGGGATGAATGCCCGCGGCCCAAAGCGCCGAGGCGGCTGCCTCGGCGCTTTGTTCTGGGCGGCCGAAGTCGACCATGATCGCGGGCGCCAAGGTCTGGGGGGCATCGGTTGCCAAGCTGAACGCAATCCCCATTCGCTTGGCTGCCGACACGAAGTCCTCCGCGCGGTAGGTCTCGGCACTGAGGAGCAGCACGACATGGCTCACAGTCATATCATGACCGAAGGAGCTCCAATGTGTGGGCTTCGGGAGGGCCCTTGGCATCTGGAGCCCGGAGGGCGCTGGGTCTAAGAGATCGAAAGAGGCGAGAGTGCCAGAAAGCTTCGGGGAGCAATCCAGCCAAAGCGAGAACGACTACGGCGGGGTCGAGGTCTCCGAGGAGGCGTCGAGACTGGTCCTAGAGCTCCGCTCCGAGGAAGCCGATGCGAGCGAACTCGCCTTGTGGCTGGAGGTGACTGGAGCGGAGGGGGAGTCGTTCCTCTACGACATCTACTTCGCACCGCTTGCGGATGCCAGTCCTTCGGACTTGGTTCAGCACTTCGGAGAGCTGCCGGTGGTCGTGCCTTCCTCTAGCGTCGCCGAGCTATCGGGCGCTCGCTTGGACGTGGCGGGCGACCAGCTTGTTGTGATGAACCCCAACCGCCCCGACCCCACCAAGACGGCTCGGATAGAGGTCCCCGGGGACCTCGACTCCGATCTTGCCAGGCGGGTCATGGCGGTATTGGAGGAGCAGGTGAACCCCGCGATTGCCATGCACGGTGGTCGGGCAGAGTTGGTCTCTGTGGATGGGACTACTGCTTATCTTCGCCTCATGGGCGGATGCCAGGGGTGTGGGCTTGCTGCGATCACTCTACGTGAGGGAATCGAGGTCGCGATCAGGGACTTCGTTCCTGAAATCGACGAGGTGGTGGACGTCACCGACCACGCGTCTGGAACCAACCCCTTTTACCAGGCAGCAAAGAAGTAAAGCAGCACTCTAAGCGTTCGCTCTGCAGCCGGTCTCTGTAACCTTTCAAGACCCTGCGGTCTCAAAACTTGGCGTCTGGCCCAAGTTTCGCGCTCTCTGAAACATTTTTTTTTAAAGTTGGTCACCCAAAGTGTCGTATTGTGTCCAAAGGCAAGGTCTCGGGATCGACGCCTTGCCTGGCGTCTCTCGACGCCGATTCATGGGACCGATACGACATGCAAGGAGCAGTAATGGACGATCGATACGACAACCACGCCGAGGCTGAAGCGGGTTTCACGCTGATCGAGCTGATGGTGGTGGTGCTGATCCTCGCCATCTTGATGGCGATCGCCATCCCGACTTTCCTTGGGGCGAGGTCGAGTGCGCAGGATCGGGCGGCGCAGTCGAATCTGACCAACGCCGTGACCGCCGCCAAGACGGTCTATGCGAATAACGGAGGATCCTTCTTCGGTGTTCAGGCCTCCGACGTAGCAGCGCTCCAGAGCGCCGAGCCCGCGCTTAGCTTCGTCACTGGTACGCCGAGCGCCGGTACCAACCAGGTAGAGGTGGCTGAGTACAACGCCAACGGCGTGCCGCCGGGCCAGGCGCTTGAGTTCACGGCTGTGTCTGCCACCGGTACCTGCTGGTTCATCCTCGACATTGAGCAGGGTGCTTCCGGCGCGACCCCGGGCGACTTCAGCGCCGGAGGAGCAGGCGTCTACTACGCTGCCGCCACGGGCGGCTCTGGGAGTGGTAGCACCGCAGCTGCGTGTGGAACACCTACCACTTGGAAGACCGGCAACGGCTTCAACGGAGTAACCCCATAGGGCGGAGCAACCCCGGGCGCGTAGTTACCTGCTCTAGGCCCATGCTTTGGGCTGATCTCTAGCCTCCCGGAGCGCCGGCGGAGGGTTACCTCGGCCGGCGCTTTCGGTGCTCGGTTGATAGCGTTGTTGGTTGGCCAGAGGGGCTCTCGGGCTCCAGAGCCCAAGCTCCTCAGGCAAAGCCAGCTGGGTTCCGATCGAAAGAGCGAGGCGGGTTTCCCGGCGCCATGGTGGGCTTGGCGCAAAGGATGAGGCCAGAGGCCTTCTGGGATTCGGTCTTCAGACGAGGGGGCAGATGGGATATGCGAGCTAGACGGCCGAAAGGTGATCCTCGTGGCTTGAGGCCGGGCGCGTTGGCCTCCGATGGGGCCTGGGCCTATGAATCTGGGTCGGCCGATGCGGCCTCTGTTGGCCTGCTGAGGGTCCGAGTTGCCCCAAGAGCTCTGTTCCGGGCGGTCGTATCGGAGCGGGCCTTTCCTTGGGCACTGGCGAGCCTCTTTGTAGTGAGCGGACTCTCCTTTAGCTTTTGGTGGCCCACCTTGATCCATGCTGACCTGGGGTGGGGCGGCTATGGGTGGGATACGCCCATGGATCTGTGGGCAACTGTTCGGGATGCTCGAATGGTCGACTGGGGGGATTTTGCTGGCGTCTACGGCGCCGGCACGGGGCTAGTGACCCTGCCCGGGATTGCGATCCTGCTCGCTCCCTTCGCTGCCCTAGCCTCGGCGCTTCATCTCAGCTTCTCATTTCCCTTCCCGCTTCCTTACCCTACTGCGTGGTACGTGATCGGGCCGGTCAACATGGTGCTCGGCGCAGTCCCAGTGGTCCTCGCAGATCGGCTGGCAGTCCGGCTGGGTCTCCCAAGTGGACCCCGCTTAGCGAGTGGCCTTTGCACGGCGGTTTTTTTGTGGCCCATGGTCGCCATGTGGGGGCATCCCGAAGATGCCTTGGCTCTGGCTGGCCTGCTTGGTTCCATCCTCTTTGCTCTAGAAGGCAGGTGGGTGGCCTCTAGCTTTGCCCTGGGGGCAGCGATCTGTTTCCAGCTCTACGCGGCCTTGGCCGTTGTCCCCATAGTGGTCTACCTGGCGGGCCTGACTCAGAAGCAAAGCACGCGCCTGGTGGCTTCGGCGCTATGGCGGATCGGCATCTTCCCAGGAGCCCTTGGAGTGATCACCCTGGCGGGTGCGCCCGCCAGCACTCTCAGGGCACTCCTCGATCAGCCCAACTACCCTCTGATTGACTGGCCCACCCCTTGGGTGCATCTGGCTCCTGTGGCAGGTCCTAACGTCGTCGAGGCAGGGCCGGTCCGTTGGCTTGCGGTAGGCTCATCCTTTGCGGTTGGGGCGTGGCTTTGGCACTCCAAGAGGACGCCGAGGGATCTCGTCTGGGCAGTGGGGGTCGCACTTGCTGCACGCTCGGTTTTCGAGGCGGTGATGGTGCCCTACTACATAGCGCCAGGACTTGTGTTGCTCCTAGCGGCCGCCGGCCTATCTAAGCGGGCAGCGATCTGGATTGTGGCGGCGAGCGGCTGTTGGCTCACAGTCTTCGTGGAGTGGCGATGGGATTACTCTTGGTGGTGGTATCTGGATCTGGTGGCCGGCCTTGGGATCTCTGCCTTGGCAGCGGCGCCGTGGCTGGGGCGCCTTCTTCCTGCATCCTGGGCTCCAAGCTCCGAGCTTTCCTCGTAAGGAGGGCGGATTGTCTGGCGTCGGCCTGTTGTTCATGGCGCTTTTTGGCCTAGTGGTAGGGTCTTTCTGCAACGTTGTCATATACAGGCTGCCGAGGAGGCTCTCGCCGCTTAGAGGCAGGTCGCACTGCCCGAGCTGTGGGTCTCGGATCGAGTGGTGGCAAAACATCCCAGTTGTGTCATGGCTGGCCTTGAGGGGACGGTGCGCCAGCTGCAAGGAGCCGATCCCGGTGCTCTATCCAGTGGTGGAGTCGCTTGTGGCGCTGCTGTTCATCGGGGTGGGCTGGAGGTATGAAAACTGGGCGGAGGTGGCGGCATTCTCGGCGATGGCTGCCAGCCTGGTCTGTGTTAGCTTCATCGACCTGGACTGGCGCATCATCCCGCGGGCGATCCTCTACCCGGCCAGCGGAATAGTGGCCGGGCTCTTGGCTGTGGCGGCCTTGAGCCAGCATCGGATGTCCTCCTGGCTTGATGCCCTGGCGGGGGGGGCGATTGGATTCGGGGTCTTTTATTTGATCCATGCCATATCCCCGAGGGGAATGGGCTTCGGCGATGTCCGCCTGGCCGGATTTGGCGGGTTCGGACTTGGCTACTTGGGCCTTGGTAGCGTGGCGGTGGGCCTCATGGCGGCATTTGCTTTGGGTGGCTTGGCTGGGCTTGGACTCATAGCTGCCGGCCGAGCGAACAGGCACTCCTCAATGCCATTCGGGCCAGCGCTTGCCACCGGCATCGCAGTGGGCATCCTCTGGGGTCCTGAGCTGGCTCGTGCCTGGCTCGGCTAGTGCCGGGCACGAGGAGCTTCTTGGGAGGGCTTGCAACGCCTGTCCAGTGCGTGCGCTACAGCGCAAAACGATGACAAAACAATGAATCCAAAAGGCTGGA
>OGCG01001292.1_pt1 | contig 12666 bp, 20 predicted proteins | sample 1570061 | NCBI WGS metagenome assembly OGCG01 (sample SAMN06268698, study PRJEB24515) | hot springs metagenome | isolation source: Joseph's Coat, Yellowstone National Park, Washington, USA | place: USA:Joseph's Coat, Yellowstone National Park, Washington, USA
ATAGCTGGCAGTAAGATATCTATAAAATGCGAGAAATTAGAAGATATTATTGCGATAAAAAAATAGGTTAGATTTTTTCTATGACGTTTTTTATTTTGTTGAGGATATTTAAGACGGTTTCTTTGATGTCTATTTTTGTTAGGTCGTTGATCACGTTGACCAGGCTGTTTGGTAGCTGGAATATGACACGCCATGTCGGGTTCCACGGCTGGACGTCGGGCGGGTTTATTGCGGTAAATAGGTAGGATTGTACGGCATAGGGATCCGGTGGCATGTTAACGTTAATCCCGCTCTCCTGTTCGTACCAGTACTTCTCTGTGTAATTGTATAGGATTACGAATAGGTCGTTACCTTGCGGTTGTACGGGTATTAACATGCCTGTTAGGCTTTGCACGTTATTGAAGCCGTATTCGGGTACATAAAGGGTTGAATGTGCTTTGAGGTAGAACACGAAGCCCAGGTAGTGCCTGTTTCCGTACTGTATTATTGCGAGGCTGTAGAGCGGTATGTTGTCAAGTGATGTTATGAACTGTGACAGCTGGTTTGCATAATAGACTTCCGCAAAGGCGTCGCCGAAGATGTACATCGGTACCTCGCCTTGCGGGAACGTAGCACCTCTTAACAGGATGACGTATTGGTCTTGGTCTGTATCGTTCTCCATAATCCAGATGACCTCCCCGCAGGGGCACAGTTGATATTTCAGGACTAAGCCGTTGTTGTTAGAAAGTGTCTGTGCGTTGGATATTTCGGGTTTTACGAGTAGGTACTTCCTTAACTTGTTGGGGTTTACGTGGAGTTTTGGGTGGTTCATGCTAAGAAATAATTATGAAAAAAAGGTTATATGTTTTCTTCATATGCGGGCGGGTCGTGTTATGTTGGGTAACTGGAGTATGACCCTCCCTGTTGGTTTTAGGGGTCTGGTGTTGGACATGTTTATTGGAGTGAACAAATAGCTCCGTACGATATAGGGGTTAAATGGCATGCGGATATTGAACCCGCTCACTTGTCTGTAAAAACGTTTCTCGGAGCTGTTATAAAAGATAATGAACGTTTTTTTCCCTTGCGGTCGTACGGGTATTAGTTGACCTGTTACATCTTCTACATTATAATTTACATATTCGGGTACACGTAGTACTGAGTGTGCTTTGAGGTGAAATATAAAGCCTATATGGCGACTGTCTCCGTATTGTATTACTGCGAGGTTATACATGGGTATATCATTAAGCGATTTTATGAACTGTGACAGCCCGTTTGCATAGTACACTTCTGCGAAAGCGTCACCGAAGATGTATGGTAGTATTTGATATTCAGGGAATATTGCTCCTCTTAATAAAATAACGTATTGGTCTTGGTTCGTAACATTTTCCATTACCCATATTACTGCTTCATCTGGATATATCTTGTACTTGAGGACAAGCCCGTTATTATCAGAAAGTAGTCTTGCGTCTGACACATCTATATGTGAAAACAAGAAGTTCCTTGGTTTGCGGAGGTCTACGTATAGGTTAGTGTTGCCCATATCGATAATTAATTATAAGAAAACGGTTATATGTTTTCCGTGTAGCTGAGTGGGTTGTACCCCAACTCCTTCATGTGTTTGAGTGCATGTGTTATACTTTCTTCAGCAGTTAACACGCTGTTGCATTTCACACATGCGTAGAGGTTCGGTCTTCCCCTGGTTATTGCCTTGAATATAGCGTAGTTATAATGTTTACCGTACAGGATTTCAGCTACGGCTAAGAATATGACGTAAAACTTACAGAACTCTTCACATGACTTTATCTTTACGTTATATACTTTTTCCACTTCATTGATGAACATCCTGACGAAGAGCGACTTCCTGAAGTATGACTGTTTGCACTTATACCTGCAGTCGGCTAGCTTCACGGTTCACCCCCCGAGGTCTATCTCCTTTATCCTTATCGTGATAGAGTTCAGCACGTTGACGTCGGGTTCTACTATCTTCTTCCCTGTCATCGCTTCCAGCGTGATGTTCACCCTCTCTTTTATCTTTTCTGCGAGCTGTGCTATCCTGTCGTTCTTGAACTGCATCCTCTTTATAGTACTTGATAGGTTGTTCAACCTTAGATAATCGTATACGAGGTTCGATACCCTGAAGAGCGTTAACATGTCTAAATTCTTGTCCTGGTCTACGTAGCACTGGAACACTCGAGCGTAGTATTCGTATTTCCTTATGTTAAGTTTCTTTGCTTGGGCTGATGCGTACTTTGAGAGTGACAGGTCTGGGTATATGTACCTCTTCGCTTCCGTGAGTGTGACCTTCATATTCCCGATGTCTTGTGTGCACTCCGCGTCTTTTATCTTTTCTACTAATTCTTTGGCTTCATACATGTTGTTAAGCGTGTTCGCGATCTCCAATAATACGTTGTCTTCCTTTGAGTATAAGAAGTATTTTAGGATGTCCAACGCTTTGTCTATCGCCTTCATGTACTGCAGTTTTTGGAGCTCCAACGGCATGTATGTATTAAGGAACCTCATCTTCTCATCCATCGGTGCGTCGGCGTCTGGGTGGCTCCCGATGGGAGTGGTGATCGTGAGAATGAAGATTATCTCGGCGTTGGTTATCTTCGGGTATTGTACGGCTTTTAATGACTCATAGGGGAAGACGAACACGTCCCTCATACGTTCACCGCCTGTAATTTCCTGAAGACATGTTCAAAGGGTCTGATGTCGTAAAGTTGTTGTAATAGCTTGAGGACGTAATCGTTTGACGGTTTAATTACCCTTACAAAGGGGTCGTCGGCGTACTTCCCGTATATCCTCCATACGAAATAGCCCTGCACCGTCCCTATCCGGTACCACCTTACGTCACCTACATATTTTGTCGTGTATTCTTCTATCTTTTCTTGAGCTACATACCAATTGTCTATATGACCGTTACATATGATGTGTCTGCCGTATTTGGTCTTTGTTATTATGCAATTATCTTCATGGTATACGTCTTTCAATGAAACGATTGGGTTGTCTATGTCTGTGCCGTATAAATACTCCGTCCGTTTGTGGACTGGGCAGAAGAACTTATTAAGTATGCCTATCGACGGTATGGTCTCGCCTTGGTATCCCTTAAGTGCGTCCTGTGAATAGCCGTAATAAAGGATGAAGTTGAAAACGCGAAAGTGGATGGGGATAGGGATAGAAGAAAGGGACGTTTCGTGTCACCTCACTCGTAATATTTAGAATAAATCTCACTCAGTTTTTTAAAAAAGTAAGCGTCTATCTGCTCCTTTACCTCTTCGGTCAACGTGCCTATCGACTGTTCTACGCTTTTATAGACCATTTCTTTGAATGCGTCCGCTATTTCTCTGACGCTGGTAAAAGTGATAGGCTGTCTGCCCTGTGATAAGTTATTAAGAATAATCTCCTGGATGAGGGAAAAAATACTATCTATTAACTCGGACAGTTTTCCTTCTTCGGGTAGGTTCTTTTCAATCCATAAAATGATGTGGGCAACGTCAGTCCCCTGGGCTGTCATCGTTATCACTCATAGGAGGAAGTCGTACCTCCTCTTCTCGGGGTTATAGAACACAGCTATTTCGTCACCGATTTTTATACTCTTGTACTTCTTCATGAGGTTGTAGAACGTCGATTTGGGGTCGAATGACTGCCTTACTAGCAGTTTTACGTTTCTCCCCTCTCTTGTCGTGCACTGGATGAGGTAGAAGATGTCCTCACCTCTCCTCTGTATGAACTCCATCGCCCTCTGTGATAAATTCGCGGGGTCTCTTACGAGCGGTAGTAAGTCGGTCAGTTTCCCTTTATAGATTTTGTTTACTACGCAGACTTCCCCTTCTTGTGCGTCCTTAACTACCTTTTCGAGGTCTAGCTCCTTGAGTTCCTCTAATGGTGGCATGTTATTCGCCGTTGCTTGTGTCATATACCACCACCTTCTTCAACTGTTTTACGGCTTCCCTGTATTGCTTGTTGGTCTCTTCCACCAGTCCGCCGAACTCTTTTTTCACTTCCTGTAAGACGCTTATTAGTTCATCAATTTCCTTTACTGATGTTAATGCGAGTCCCCATGCACCCCTCCCTGCAATCCTCGTTATTGATAGTGCTACAAATGGCGTCCTCCCCGGGTTCGCCATTAGTGACACTGTATACCTGAACTCTTCTCCTTCTACCTTTTTCAATATTACCTGTTGGGTTACGTTCTCCTTCATAGCTTTTTGTTTGACTTCTTCCACGAGTTTAGCCCAATCCCTTGCGGGTTGGGCTTTCTCTGCGGGGTTCGCCATTTTTCTCCCCACCATACCCTATATCCAATCGGGTATAAAAAGTTTTCTATGATGATTATCATCGAGGGGTTGCTTTCATGATAGTAAAATTTTTAAAAGGTGGCGTACCTTATATCCGTATGGATAAAATAATTTTGGTCAAAGGTGAGACGGGTAGCGGGAAGACCGAGCTAATTATAAATAAGGCTGGGGAATACGTCGCGAACCACCACAGGGTGTTCCACGTCGTGCCCCTTAACTCATTGAAGTTCAACTTGTACAGTAGGTATAAGGCGAGGTATGGTGACAAGGTGTCGCCGAGTTATAAATACGACGCTAAGATTTACGTGCTGACCTACCACGAGTATGCACAGGCATTAACGACGGGTCTTAACACGTATTACGACGTCGTTGCTTTTGACGAGTTCCACGTCATCACGGAGGACATTTTTAGGTCTGTAGTGTACGCTTCTGTGGTTAACACGAAGCAGTTCTACCACCTCTACTTCATAAGTGCTACTCCCGTGGACTTACCTTTCGTGAAGTTCGATGAGGTCGTAGAGTTATCGGGCAGGAAGAGCCAGTACCGCGTGTTTAAGATCGAGAAGAGCGGTTATATGGACGTGGTCTTAAGCGAGTACAGGCAGGGTAACCGCGGTTTTGTCTACGTCGGCGGTGTAGAGAACACCAAGAAAGTGGCTACCGAGGTTGCTGACATATTACCTAATTTATATAATGAAGACTTCGGCACTGACGACAAAGTCCTCGGTAATTTGCTGAAGAAGGGCGTGGCTTTCATTAATAGTTCTATGTCGCATGACGACAGGAAGCTTGTCAACGACCTCCTTAATGACGGTACGGTGAAGGTGCTTACTGTTACCAGTGCCATAGTCTACGGCGTGGACTTCGACTTCGATTACGGCGTGTTCATAACGCCTGTATACCTCAATAAGCTAAGGGCGAAGCAGTTCTTCGGCAGGGTGGGGAGGAGGAAGGAGGGCAGGGTTTACGTGACATTTTACCCCGATATGTTGCCGGGTGACGTTGACGTTAGGATAAGGGACGAGGACAGGGACTTCGCGGAACTGATAGCACTGAATACCGATTATATCTGTCGTAAGTACGGCATATGTGATGAGGGTACGGTAAAGACCATCGCCTATAATTTGGTGCCCCCTTCTCTTGCAAAGAAGGTTATTGATAGCGACATCCGTAACTTTGAGGACGTCAAGTATATGGAATGTGTTACGGTCTCCCTTTATAAACAGTCGTTAATCGCAGACCGGTTCTGTGCCGAGGAGTTCGGTCTCTTCGCCGATGCAGATATCGTGACGGCTCTCGACAGCTGGGTAAACCTGAGGGGTACAATGAACCCCCGCCTCGCCGAGGAGTTGAGCTACCTCGCCCACATTGTCGGTGTGCTGAAGAACCCGAGGTTTGAGGACTTCAGCATTTCCGTGAAGTTCGGTGTACCTTACGATGCACTGAAGGACATGCTACCGCTTATGGACTTGCCCTACATCGGGAGGTATAGGGCATATCAGCTGTACAAGGAGGGCGTCACGCTGGAGAACTTGTGCGAAAAGAGGGAGAAAGTGGTCAAAATATTAGGCGGTTGGGGCAAAAAGGTATTGAAGGTGGTGTGCGGTGGAGATTGAGGAACTTAAGGAACTCGTCGATAAGGAGCTGAAGAAGGAGCATAAAGTAGAGGTCGACGTAACGAGGGCTGTCACCTGTACGGACATACAAATGGTGGAGACTTATGCCCTCACTGTGGGGAGGCAGAGGCATGAAGCCGTCCAGAAGATGTTTATGCCCGGGATGTACCCCGAAGTACCGATAGCCCTCGTGTATGATGACGTACTGCTGAAGGGCAGGGTGGACTTGCTAGACCTCAAGAACCTCATGGTGTGGGAGATAAAGCCGATGGGCATGAAGCCGGAATATTACAGACAGCTTAGCCTCTACGTAGCTATGCTGAGGAAGCTGACGGGTCTGAACTTCTGGGGCGGTTTCATATTTTACAGTAAGGAGAAAGCCTACCAGGAGTACAGCAGAGTCCTCGATACTGCCATCCTCGACCAGGTGGTGGAGAACATAAAAGCGGGGAAGAAGAGGATAGCGGGGGCGTACTGCGAGCTGTGCAAGCTCGAAAAGAAGTGCGACAAACCTTACAGGTGGAACAACAAGCTTGACGTTCATGTTATCGATGAGGTCAAGCTTATATAACCCATTTGTTGAAAGAAAACATGGTGGTAGGATGTTGTTGAAAGTTACTCGTCTACAAAATTCGAGTAGGATATATGTCCCCGTCAAGGTTTTTTCCGAGTTCACGGGGGTTGAAAGGGGTGAGTATTACAGCAAAGCCCACCTGACGTTGACGTGTTATGACGGTGGGCTGGCTGTAGTGGTGAGCGAGGACGGTGACGGTGTGCCGGTCACAGTCCACGCCAAGAAGTTGAAGACCGGCGGGTACATCAGGTATGTCACTATCCCCGTAGTCCTCTACAAGATGTTGGGGAATAGAGAATACGTCCCGGTCGAGGTGCGTAAGGGTTACATGTTACTCAAAGTTTTATAATTCCTTTTTTTATATATGTTAGACATGGAAGAGCCAAATTATAGGCTGGGATCCGAGTTCAGGTTCTACAGTTGTAAAGAGGACGACATACTGCCGGAGAAGCTCCTCCTAATAAAGTTGGCGAGGCTGGGTGAGTTGGAATGTCAATGACGTTTGTGACATTGCCCGAGCCCATCCGTATAACCGACCCCGTAGAGGTGACGTTCACCGAGTACCACGTCTACGATGATATAGTGATGCATGTCGCTAAGAGCACCAGGGATTCTCTCTATGACAGCGGTATTACTCCCGATACTTTTGTGTTAAGAGAGGTACTGCAGAACGCTATAGATGCTGTAACGGAGTCCCGAGCTTCTAAGCTCGAGGACTTCTTGTGGGCTTATAAAAAGGTGAAAATACAGGACGTAGGGAAATGGAAATTAATAGAAAATGAAGGCACATTAACTGAGGACATCTTCCTGTTCGGTTATTCGACCAAGGAGGAGGAAAAGAAGGAGGGCTGTCGCCTTATAGGTAGGTTTGGCGTCGGACTGAAAGAGAGCATCTTCGTGTTGCTGTACGATGGTAAACATATGTTAATGGCGTTCAACGGTCACGTTTACGGTTTCGGGTATTATTATAACGGTAAGGTGTACTACAACCTCGACTTAGATATCGTTAGGGATCCGGAGAAGAAAGTAAGTCCCGTCATCCTCAGGGGTCGATATAACATCAGGGACAAAGTCCTCGTTTATGTGCCGGCGACTGTAGAGAGTGAGATACCTTTGCTGTACCCGTATGAGAAGCCGTATCATGTGAGTTCCGAAACAAAAGGTAAGGTTTACCACAACGGTCTTTATAGCGGGATGTGGGACGTCCCGCTCGACGTTAACGTATGCAACGTCAGCACCGACCAGTACCGTAAAACTGCCTATGTCACTGTTGAGTTCAAAAACGCGTTGGAGATGATAGCGGATAAGGGGATGGCTGAAGCGTTTAAGCAGATCCTGTCCAGGTATATTGTCAGAGAGGGTCAGCTTTTCTGGGTTAAAATCCCCGGTACGTTTGAGTTGCTTTTCGACCTCGCTTTAGGAAAGTTGCGTGATGTGTTGCAGGAGGCGTTAAATGCGGTCGCGGAAGAAATAGCGAAAATGATAGGAGAGAAATTTATAATAGTTGACAGGCGTGATAAATTTCCTTCAACTGATATAATGGCGATAGCCTTACCCAATATACTCAGGAGCTACATCGATAATGTCAGGTCGTATCTCGCTAAGAAGGGATATCAGGTGTACTCGTATGCCGAGGTCGCTGAGGGTAAGCTTCAAGAATTACTTGACAAAGTTTCCGAACCCACTATACCGGACAAGGTGAGGGCGATGATAAGGTTAGCCGAGTGGTTGTACAGTATCGGGGTCGAAATTATGCAACAGTACAGGATACCGGGGTATTTGGAAAGGCTCGAAAAAATCGGTGTTGAAAAACTGGATCTGTTGTACCCGATCCCCGGTATCTTCAATATAGATGTGAGGGTCGTAAAACCCGAATATACAGGTATACTCACGGACGCCGTCGGTAAGACATATATAATTGGTGACAAGTCTGTAGTGTTGTTAAGGAACTTACCTGAAGAGCAGTGGTTCTTATATGTCGGTATAATGCTCCATGAGCTCAACCATATCTACAGCGATTTCGAGCATGGGACTCTTCAGTGGGAGAATATCTACAATGTACTTTACCTTATCGATATACTAGCTCCTTCTATAGTGCCTTACGTCTCTAATCTAATAAGGCTTGCTATGTATAACCCTGAGCTGTTCCTTAAGGTTAACGATATAACGTCATTGCCTCCTTACATATTGCCGTTGCCTTTGATAATTAACGGTGAATGCCCCGGCTATATAAAGGAAGACGGTGTTGTATGTCAGGCGTCTTCGCCTATTAAGTTAAAGCTTGTAAGCCGTAATGGTGTATTAGTATTAGAGGAGGTGACCGGGTGATGTTGTTCTCGAATCCCGTGTACTACCTCCTGGCGTATGCTAGGTGTAATGACATTAAGTACAAGATAGAAGGTTTTAGGCTTACGATATACCACGTGTTCGACCCCAACAGTGAGGTATTCAAACTCGCACGACGTGGGCTTTACGAGAAACTCTATATGAACGGTAAAAAATATGAGCCGTATTCCTCACATACAGTATATGGATATAAAGATGTTACCGTGGTAGAACTGCCGATGCTTACCGGTAGCTGGAATGACATATTGTATAGCGAGAGTAAGAGGGATAATCACACCTGGATATGCGGTGTGCAAGCCAGCCCCTATTACGACACTAAAGGCGGTCTGGTAATTGACAGGCTGGTGACCGAGGAGGAGCTGGAGAGGATACTTGACAGGGTAGGTGAGCCCGTCTGTAAGGAGGTCGAACCCGGGGTGTTCTATTGTAGCAACGCTTACGTCAATAAGATACATAAGGGCAACTGTGAGGGTGTGGCTGTCGTCCCCATTTCGCAGTATAAGCTCGCCAATTCACTGCCGAAGCCCGTGTATGTAGTTCCCGACCCTTCATTGTTCTGTAAACAGCCCTACCCTCCGCGACTGACCACTAACGAGTTCCTCGAATTGCTGGAGTTGATATGGGACAATTTCAGCGGTGGTGCTATCCCCGTAAAGTTCGTGGAGGGCACCGGGCTTATACGTTGCGGTGCGAGGAGGCTTTTCGATAACTATTTTGTCGTCTATTATGATAAAAACTGTAAGTTGGGCGACTTGATAAGTGATGTCGTACACTACGTAGCCGGTGCCCTCAACCACATACTTACCTCTGCGGTCAATACGAGGATCCGTGAAACGGCTGAAGCCCTCAACATCCGCGTTTCCGAGTTCACTGCCGGACAAATGAGGTCGTTGAAGGACGCGTTACTGGAAGCGATGTACAGAAACGTATATTATCTGAAAATACCATTATGTAAAAAGTATGAGTACAGGGGCTACGAGCTCGTCTGTTCCGAGTCATAAACTCTTTTTTTCTTCCCTCTCCGAGAAGTCGAGCTACTACTACATCCTTTCCCGCATTACCCGTTACCTCAAAGAGGCGTATAATATAGACGCCGTTTTACGTACGGACGTAATGGCAGACATTTTCCTCACCGACGCCGTAATTATGGCTCAGAACTGGCTCCACCCCTGGAAGAGCCTGTGGTGGGTCGACACACCGGTATACCGTATAGAGGGCAACTATTTCCTCACGCGTAACAACAAAATCGTCATCACGACTTCAAACTGGACTAGGGACGTGCTGAGGAGGAGCTTCAATGTAGACCCACCCGTTAGATATCTGCCGGTCTTCGGGTGCTATAAGGCGTTGTACGACTTCCATCACAAGTCCGGGTTTGTGACGATTGGTAATAACTTGGGCGTTGACAGGAAGAACATCTACTTCCTCCACAAATGGTTCACCGACCATAACATACGTAACTACTTAAAGGTAGTCAGCAACGAACCTGTAGCGGACATAAGGAGTAACTATAATATGAAGGACGAGGATAAATATGACCTGTTAGGGAGGTCGCTGTTCTACGTGGCTATGAGCAGGGCTGAGGGCTTCGGTTTACCGCCGTTAGAAGCACTGAGTTGCGGTACCCCCGTGATATATTTGAACGCCCATACGTTCCGCGAGTTGCTCAACGACAAAGTGGGTATACCCGTGGAGGTAGGTAATGAGTACGACATAGACGTAAGGGTGGAGGGTGTGCCTCTGCACTACCGCTTTTATGACCCCGACCCTAAGGAGTTCGCATACGCTATTGAGACCGCGAAGACGATAAGTAAAGAGTTATACGAGGACATGGTGGCGAAGGGGATAGAGTACGTTGAAAGCAGGTTCGGGTACAAAAAAATAATCGATAACTTGGTAGACGTCCTGCTCACTTTTTAGCGTGGGATTATGACGCGGATTAACCTCGGCACATACAGTACTATGACCATCAGGCTACCGAGGGCTATCATTACGCCCGCCAGCTTCCCGATGGGTTCGGAGATTAGCAATAAGGTCTCGGACACGGCTTTAAGAGCGTAAGCGAGTATGCATATCATAATTGAAAGAGGGAAAAAAATAATTTATAGCTTTACGGGCTTTCAGAGGAAGCTGGTGAAGAAGCCCTTTATACCGCTTATTAGCCCTCCTACTCCGCCTCTGCCTCTGAACACGTAGTAGATTATAGCTATTAGGCTTCCGAATACTGCTAATACACCTACGAGGTACCCTATTGGTTGTGCTAATGAAGCTAATGTGTTGCCGATGGCGTTCACAGCGTTGGCAAATACATCGACGAGGGCGACAAACAAGTTCTGTAGACCGTTTACCATGTTTTGTATAGCTGTAGAGATTGAGGACATGTTTCCCGCCACCACCAGATCCATTTGTGGCTGTGAATATAATTACCGCTCTCCGAAATAAAGGTTACATGTAACAAACATAGTGAAGTTTTTATATACCCGTTTCAAATATGATGAATATGGGTGATGAGGAATTACTGCAACTGGTTCTGGAAAAGGTAAAGGCAGAGATGAAAAAGAGGATAAGGGAGTTGAAGAGGCAGGGCGTGGAAGCGGGTTACAGGGAGGAGGGGGACAAAGTAGCGATAGCGATAAACTTGAGGAGTTTGTACAACAAGATGAGGGAGAAGGCGAAATTGATATTGATACAGAAACTGCAACCGGTGCAACAGAGGATAAAGTTCAAGACGATACAGGTGGGCAACGAGAAGGTGGAAATAGCTACGGTAACAATACTGGCACCCAAGGAGGACAGCCCGGAGGTGCAGGAGGCGATAACGAAATTGGAGCGGTTGAAGTCAGAACATCCGGTGGACTACCAGCTCAAGGACGGGAAGCTGGTCATGGTCGTAGTCTTGAGCGAATACTACAAGAGGTACTTGAATCAAATAATAGACCAGCTGGTGGAGACCAAGAACGAGATCAACGCTTACATACAGATGGCGTCGTCCAAAATGCCGGACTTGGGGCAGTTGGAAGTCCAAATGGAGCTACAAACGGTGGGAGATTACCTGGTGGCGGTGTTGCGTCCTACGAGGAAAACCTCAGACGTCTAGCACAGATGACCGCTTCGTCGCAGAAGCAGACGGACGAATTCGTGCAGAGGTTGCTGAACATGAGCGAGTATGAGTTGAAGAGGGTGTTCAAGATGATACCGATCGACAAGAGGCTGGCGTTAGCACTTGACACTATACAAGAGTACCAGAGCATACAGATGAAGTTCAACAATTTGCTTAACGCTTTCGCCATGAACTCACCGAAGGTCAAGGAGGCACTTGAGACGGCGAAGAGGAACAGGAAGCCGTTAGACAGGCTAGCCGACATGTTTATGGACGTAATGGAGACCATGCTTAAGAGTAAGGCTATGTCGCTGACCGATGAGGACAGGGCTAAATTGAAGGAGAAACTGAAGGAGGTGATGGAGAGTGAAGAATGATGTATTTGTCAACATCCACCTCTCCCCCTACCACAAGATGATAATGCAGGAGATGGCAATGAGGTTCGGCTACAGCAGTATTTCTGCTTTTGCCCGAGATGTGATCATCGGGACGAAAGTGGTTGAGGACGGGGTCGCACTCAACACGAGGCTCGCGACGATAGTTATAGACCGCGGTACTTTCGACTTAATAAAAGCAAAAGCGGACGCAGAGAAAATTCCGGTGAAGGAATATATTTTAAAAAAAATTTTTTCTTAAGCTGTCCCGGTGCCTTTTTGTGTTAACTTATACGGTAATATGTAGTTGGACGTCACTCTCTTCAAGTTCTTGGCTAAGTCCACTAACTCGAGGAGGTAATCATCTCTCAACATTGCG
>OGCG01001294.1_pt1 | contig 12655 bp, 31 predicted proteins | sample 1570061 | NCBI WGS metagenome assembly OGCG01 (sample SAMN06268698, study PRJEB24515) | hot springs metagenome | isolation source: Joseph's Coat, Yellowstone National Park, Washington, USA | place: USA:Joseph's Coat, Yellowstone National Park, Washington, USA
TCATAAAAAATAGATTTATATTTTCCTGGTATTCTCAACTCTATATACTTGTTTTTTTGCTGTTTCATAATTTTCCATTCTTTCAAGTATCGTATAAATATGACATATACATTTAACTGTCAGGTATTCATTTACGTATGTGGATTATGAAAAAGTTTTTACTTATCACTTTCTTTATTCTTATACATATTTTGTCACAATCACGACAAATTATCGATATAATTCAACAACTGAAATTTTTCAGAAATTTCGGCAATATGTATATAATCATGATGAAAATTCTCATGTTTTCAGCGTTAAGGAATATACAACTAAATTGAAAGGACTTCATTATCATATTCTAGTTTTTACAAATAAGAAACTTGATTATTCAAAAATTCATAAAAAAATGCTTGAGCATTCAGATATAAATATTCAATTAGTTCCAAAAACAAAAACAGATATAAAAAATGTATTTAAATATATGATGAAGCAGAAATTAGGATTTTGAACTTCTTTCTTTTCCTAATTGATAACCGCCATGAATTAATAAGGTTGATAGAAGAATATACAAAATATTTACATAAGTTGAATTATTTAAAAACGAAGGATTTACTGATATAAAAACTAACATCAATACAAATAAAATGCTGTGAATTGTAAAAGCAATTATACTAAATGTTTCATCTGTCATATGATAATTATTATTTTTAAGCTACTTATAAATTATCATGAAAAAATTAAAAAAGATATAAAAAAAGTTTTGACTTTTATGTTAAGGAATAAGAAATAATTTATTTAGCTTGAGTGTTCTTATCTTGTTCAGCTTTCTTTTGAGCTAAACTATTTACGTCTTTAAGTGTGTCCATATTCAAAATTGCATTAATTCCAAGAGTTGTAGTATCTTTTATACTTTCTACTGCTGAAATTGTTGATTTTGTCATTTCGTTAATTGAATTTTGGAATGTTTCGTTGTTTTGTTTTTGATTGTACAAATGTACAACTTCTCCTACAATATATGAGCCAACTAATGTTCCCATTAGAATTAAGAACCCTTCTAGTGCATATTCTGGGATGTTCATTCTAATTCTATTTTATACAATTTGCTTAATATTAAACTTTATGCAAAAAATCGAAATATATTTATCTTTTTATTTTTCGTAATAAGTTTATTATTGTCAAGTTACTTTTCTAGTATTATGCAGAAGCAATTATTAGAAAAAATAAGACAAAATCCTTATTTTTCAGTTGAAAAATTTGATGAAACTGAATTTAATAAGTTACCTGAAGAAAATAAAAGAATAGATTACGGCGTAACTTATCAAAATTTTGATAAAAATACAGGCTGTCTTAATTGGCTAATTTACAATAATACTTCATTTGATTATGATTTTGTGTTAGTTAGAGGAACTCCTCTTGTAAAACCTTACGCATTTTTGAATTTTTATACTGAAGTATACAAAGCATTTGAAATCATCAATTTTATAACTAGTGATAATAGACATTTAGATTATAACTACGATAATCCGTACAGAGTTGCATTAGTTCAAGATTCAAAAAATAATGTAAATTATGCAGGAGTTTTCTACGTTCCTGCAAAAAAGAAATTAGTGTTAGAAGAGTGTGGATTTTCTGAACCTAACAATTTACCTAATTTCTATGAAATTTTTCCAGCATTTCCAGAAAAAACATATGAATATTTTGTCGAATATAACCCAGTTGAAATAGCTTTATACACTATGGAAACTGGAATTCCAGTATTAAATGCACCATTTCCAATATATCTCCAAGAAGTTGAAAAATATACAGTTGATCATAAAATACCTTTTGCTAATCCTAGAAATTTTATAACTGCAAATTGGCTAAAGAAAAAGATATTTAGATATCTAGGGATTTAATAATGCTAACTAAATATTTGTTTTTTAAGGTAATATTTATTGTTATTTTTTCAATTATTTATGCATTTGTTGAAGTTAAAACACCGTTCTATTATTACATTAATATTTATATTTATCGTATAATTTATTTTATTTTATTTTTTACAATTTCTTTAGTCCCAAGTATTAAATTAACTTTTTCACTTTTTTTCTATAGCATGTCACTAGAAGACATATTTTATTGGTTTTTTGATAATAAATTACCAGTTTCTTATTGTTGGTATTATCCAGTTTTTTATCATATCCCAATTGTTGATATTATTGAAATTTTAATTGCAACTATTTTATTAAAGTTTAAAACTTCTAATTTTAGAATTCAAGAGTTTCATAATTCAGAATCTTGTGGTATGTGGTATTATTTTACTCATGGGAAAACTCATGATTTATATGGTCTTTTAATTCTAATTCTATTTAACATAATTTTGTATTTTACAACTAATATTTCTCTAGTTAAGTTTATCTCAATTGCTGATATTATAATATCTGTTGCGATATTTGTAGATTTATGGAGTCATTGTTTTCATCATTAGATATTTATTTAGAAATAGAATCTATAGAAAAAATCTATATATATAAATATGTCATAATGAGTAAGTTTAAGTTAGATAAAAATGTCAGGAGAAATATTAGAAAAAAGCAAAAAGGAAAAGGTTGTTTTTGGGATTAATATAGATAAGGAACTAAAAACCAAATTAAAAGTATATTGTGCAAATAATAACATAACAATGACAGAAGCGATAGAAGAAGCACTTACTGAATATTTACAGAAAAGGCAATAAAAATGTATGTAATGTCAATTAAAGTTGATGAGAAATTTTTAGACGAAATTGACAAATACGCAGTAAATCATAGATTATACAGATCTGAAGTAGTAAGATTAGCTCTAACTGAATTTCTAGATAAGCATAAAGAAGATAAAGAAATTGATCAGAGTACAGTAGAAAAAATTAGATTAAAAGAATATTAAATAAAAAAAGTTATTATTTTTTTTCTTTCTAACTTGTGTACATTGCTCTTACATTTTTCTCTTTCTGAGTTTCGAATTTTGGAATTGTAACATTATTCTGTCCTTGATATTTTCCGTTATACGGCTTTTCGACTGGAGTTACTGTTTTTGCGAAAATTAAGTGTAGAAATCTTTCGCCAGTTCTTAATTTAACTGGAAATTCTGAGCCTACAATTTCTATAGTTAGTTGCCCCTTAAATCCTGCATCTACAATCGTAGGAGGAATAAATAGCCCTAATCTCGCATAAGTAGAACGTAAATTGACAAAAGCCATAACATCATTTGGCAATTCTATATTTTCCATTGTTGTCATTAGCACATGTTCATGCGGAAAAACTATGAAATGATCTGAATCTATCACAGTATAGAAATCTTCAATTTTTTCTCCAACTTCAAAAACTTTGTCAATTTTTGATAATAAAGCAAATTGTCTGCCAATTCTTAAGTCAATTCCATTTTCTCTTACTATTTCTTCAGAAAAAGGATTAATTTTTATCAGATCTTTTTCCAAATAATATTTTAAATCTCTATCACTTAGAATCATATTCTTTCTATTTAAAAAAAGAAAATATGACAAATATATTTTCTCAGTTCTTACCTTGAGATTTAGTTGTAATTATTTCTATAGCAGTATCATTTATAATTTTATATATTTTGCCGTTACATAAAATAAAATAATCCCCATTATCAAAAATTATTTTACTTTTATCATAATTTTCTAGATTTTTTGAATCTAAATCTTTTTGTTCTTTCATGATTATAACTTTCTATAACATGACAAATTTATACGCAGTTAATTTTTCCTTTTTAATCTTTTAATTTCATCTTTTAGATCATCAATTTCGTTGTAAATATCAGCAAAAATACTAAACATTTCTTCATATATTAATGCAAAAATTCCAGATATAAAAACCGCTAATATTATGGCTTCTAATATATTTTTTGATAAAATTTCTAATGTAAAAACTACAAAAGCTGGGAATATAAAAGTTAGGAAAGCTAAAAAGACAATTATTTTACCTCATGTTCTACCCATTTTTTCACATTTTTATTTTTCATTTTGTGACAAATTTATGAGTATCTATTTTAAGTTATTTAGATTTATTTTCAATTATTTTAATTACTTCTTCAAACAATTCTTTTAATTCGTTAAAATCATCAAATTCAATAAAAATATCTTCCCTGTTTTTTATAGTCCTCATAAGTATATTTTAGCTATTATTTAATTTAAAAACTTTATATTTTCCTTAACTTTGAATTAATGAATTTCATTATTGTTTCTTCCACAAATAACTACAATATTAAACATATTCCTATTATATCTCCAATTTGCAGATATATATTGAGGATATCGAAAAGTCTTTATTATATATCTTAAAATTCCAATTCCTCTTTTTTCATAAAATTTTATTGATGAATTCATTACAATTTTAATACTTACTATATTATTATCTTCTAAAACTAAATAATCATAAAGATTATCAGGATAACGTATTTTTAACCATTTAAATAATTGTATTGTATATTTTCTACATTCGTTAGTCACTAGATTATCCATAATTTAAATATAAAGAAATGACAACTAAATATTTTTTTCATATTTTTCGCATAGTAGTATAATTATCAATTTATTCTAAGAGTTATATATTTATTCTTAACTCATGATATATATAATATTATGAATATGACTTTGTTTCTTAGAAAAAGAGCAATAAGAACAATAAATATACATTATATTTTGAATTAGCCGTGTAAATTTTTAATTACATAATTAAAAATAATAATAGAGGAAAAATGGCAAAAGGACACACACCCAGGTCATATAGTCAAAGATATGCTAAATGGAGTGCAAAGTTCACTGCATTTAGTAATCCTACCGTCTCTAGCACCATATTAACAAATGTAGCTCCAGTAGCTCAAGAAAATTTCCAAACTAATGTACCTAAATTCACTGCAGTAAGTGAACAAGTATCTTCAGTACTTTCAGAATATGGTATCACTGGACCCAATAGAGCAATATACCAAGGCTATGGATTAAAAGTTGCTAGAGCATTAAATAGAGTTGGCGGAGGACCCGCATTAGTAAATATGATAAATGGACTAAAGGCATATTATATCTCTGCATTTAACGCTAATCCAACTGTTCTCGATGCAGTGACAAATATAATAACTGGATCTCCAACTGGATACGTAAGCTAAAACTAAATAGAATATCTTTAAAGCTATTTTATTTTTTTTCTTTTTTTATTCTTAGACTGTTTTTAGAATTCTTCTATTATAATTTAATAATTAACTAGTTGAAATTAGCAGTTTAAAAAAAATCAATTTTAACTTTTTAGCTTGAAATTAATTACTATCTTCCGATTCAGTTTCAAGATATTCATATGTTTTAGCACTTATTCTTTTTACATCTCTCATTTTTATATTCGGGTGATGTTTTCTAAGATGATACATTATACTTCTTCTATTTTTGAATATTTTTTCACATACTGGGCATTCAAATAAAACTAGCCCCATGATATTTTTTATTTGTCATGACGCTAAAAAATCATTATGGAAACTGTAATTTTAACTATGAATTATTCATCAATTAGGAACGTTTCAGAAGATATAGCTCAAGTTCTAAGAGAAAATGGAGAAAAAGTAACAATTTCAACAAATCCATTTTTAGTCCCAGAATCTGATAAATTAATTATTTTTATGCCATTTCATCCATCTTCACTAAATCCTTATTTATACAAATTTAGAGAATTTAAAGGTAAGAAGTATTTTTATACTACATGTGACGGAATTCCTAACTTAGAAATTGTAAATAAGTATCTATTGGAAAATGTAACATTTATTCCGAATTCAAAGTTTTCAGCTAAGAATTTACAAGAAGTTGGTCTAAATGTCGATTTACCCGTTTTCCACGGGGTAAATTTTGAAATTGTGGAAAAAGCAGAACAATTATCTCAACAGATGAAGCAGAAATTAGATGCTGATTTTCCAAATATTGTAAAATTTGGAATAGTTTCAGGATTAACTAAAAGAAAAAATATGGAGCTGATGCTAAAAGTTTTTCAGGAGATAAATACTAAAATTCCAGACCTAGCTAAGAAAATCCACTTTTTCGTTATTTCTCATAAGCAATTTAAAGATTTCGAGGTTCCAGGGAATGTACATTTTGTTTCAGAATTTGGACTAAATCCTAGAGAATACATTTTTGCGTTCTATCGCTCAATGGATTTTGTAATTGTTCCATCGGGGACTGAAGGATTTGGACTTCCAGTTCTTGAGTCAATGACAATGGGAACTCCAGTAATTCATCAACTAATGCCTCCGTTAGATGAATTTACATCTTGGCAATGGAACCTTTTGATAAAATCATCAGAGATTGAAGAATATTATGACAAAGATCACGGTCAAAAATGGAGAATTCATAAATTCGATATTCAAGATATGATAAATGCAATAATTATAGCTTCGGAATTACAAGACAGAGATGAGAGAAGTAGAAATTTGAAAGATCTAGCTAAGAAATATGATATCAATAATTTATATGTCAGATTCTTAGATAATGATGAGTAAAATGGTTCAGCCTAGTTTAATTGAAATAAAAAATACGACAAATGAACAATATTTATGCAGTGACTGTAATAAAACATTACTTCAAGTTCAAAATAATTCAGTTAAAAATTTTCAAGATTGTGAACATTTTCATATTTCTAAAGTGCTTAAATATTTCTATTTACCGTCAATTTTTAGAAAACCTCAATTTATTTTAAAAGATGGGAATTATTATTACTTATTTTTTTCAAAAATTAAAGATCAAAATAACTAGTATTACTGCAATAATTGAAAGGATCGATAAATCGAGATATATATATTCGTCATAAAGCATATGTTAGAAGTGAGAACATGACGGAAAAAATAGTTAATTGTAAAAATTCTGAAGAATATTTTTTTATATCTGAGGGTAAATTATCAGTTAAGGCTAGTTTAGACTTATGCGGGAAGCTAAAATTTGAAATTAAGGCGAATTAAAAAATGCCAAATGAGATTATAATTGAATGCAAAGGTCTTTCAGTATTTCATATAAATGAAGATAATGAGAAATTATTAAAAACAATAATAAAGTTATGCGAGGATTATCATGCAGAAGTTAAATATTATAGGCAATTGGCGAGATAAATGCCGAAATACTACTATTGCTATATTTGTAAAAATAGATTTTCTGGAGAGAAGAAATTCAGAAAACATGCATCTATACATTACATTGCAGAGAAATGTCCATATTGTGGAATGAAAACTAGGAGATTTTCAACTCATTTTGCTTTATATCATATTAATGCTAATAAAAGACTAATATTACTTAGGGATTTAGCGAAATTATGCAAAGAAGCAGGTACTGTAAATATTTTAAAGCAGAAAGATTTAGATTTAGGAATAAATATAGATAAAAGTCTAATAGACAGAATAAGAGTACTTATGAAAAAGGTATAATCTTTTTTTCTTTTTTCGAGTATTTTATATTTGTCATATTACATGTTTTTATTAAAGGTGTAAAAATGGAAAACGTAAAGGATTATGAGTTAGATGATCTAGATGTAGCAATAATTCTTGCTATAGGCAAAAAGTGGAATTCTAATAGAAAAACTCAAAAAATAGCTTTAGAGATTTCTAAACTACTAGGTCTAAAGATAGAATGTATAGACAGCTACTGTGAAGACATAGTAGAAAGACTAAACTCTGGTTCTAGAATGCCATTCTGGGTAAAAATGAATTATAGATATATGCTAACAAAATTAGGAAGAATCGCATATGATTTTTTAGTACAAAAATTAAAAGAGAAAAAAAGGGAAGATATCTTAAAAATATTAAATCTAGCTTAGATAATATTTTTTTCTTCTTATTTTGTTTTTTAAGACTTCTTATCTTTCGTAATTTTATGTAACATTATATCTATTTCTGTATTTACATCAGAAATAGTATTTTTCATACTCAGTAATAATGTCATTAAGTCGTCATTACTTAGTAATGTATTATTTGAAATTTCTTGAGATACTTCGTATAACCATTTAACGAATAATTTAATTCTTATTATACTTATATCGTTTTCCATTTTTTCACTTACATAAAAACTCATAGTATGACAGATATAAAATATTCTAAATTATTATTCTAATTTCTTTTTCAGTTCTTCAACTTGTTTAGCCAATTCTTTTTGATTTATTTTCAGCTCCTCAATTTCTTCCTTCAAACTTTGTAATTGTGAATTTACAATTTCCTTAACTGCATCTTTTAGAGCTTGCTTTATCTTTAAGTAAAGTTGAGCAATTGCAAATATTGTAGTTGCAAATGTAGAGATTATAGTTAAAATGAGTGTATATTCACTCATCTTCTTCGCCTTTATCATTATTATCTTCATCTGTTATATTATTATACATTGTATCAGCTTTTTGAAAATTTGATGTAGGATAAACAACACGCATATCATCTATGAAAATTTGTTTAGTTTTTTCATCTTTTATTATCGCAAATTGGAAATAAAATGGAAATTCAGGAATATAAACATCAACTAATAATGGATAATCTATTGTTTTCATTACAATAACTGAATTTGGAAGATAGCGTGAAAAGCCGTATATCTGTCCTCTATTTTCTAATTCTCTAATTTTGTCAATTGCTATTCTAACAATTCCAAATATGTTTTGAAATGGATCTATTTGCGAATTATTCTGAATTTGAGAGCGTGACATAAATATAATTTCTCAGTTTGAAGATAAAAACAAATCACGCCTAACATGATATATACATAATATAATGTATATCACTGTGTTAGTTAGAACGATAAACATGATAGAAAGATTTATATATTTCGAAATCGAGTTATATATAGGCGAAAAAGATGAGATGTAGAAAACAAAGCTCAAAGAAAAATTCAAGAAAAGAAATCGACGTAGAGAACGATCCGTTATTTAGAAGAGCTTTCCTTGACGACCCTGAATACAGGGCAGTTTTAGTGAAGATGAAAGTAAAGGAAGACAAAGATATGGAAAAAGTTACAGATGAGCTAGCAAAGCTCTTTCAAGAGTGAATTTTATTTTTTATTTTTCTATTTTCAATTCTTCTTCTATCACTATGCCTAATTTTTCTCATTTATCAAATACTATTTCTAATTGTTTTGAAAAAGAACATGAAAGATTTACTTATTTAACTAATTAGAAGTAGATAAATTCAAAGGTGATTTCATATATATATTATAATATGTATATCTCTATGTCTGTCTTAATCAGCAAAGAGTAATTGAGAAATTTACTTTTTCTAAAAAACTGAACAACTTAAATTCAAAGGTGATTTCATATATATATTATAATGTATACCTCTCTATCTTCACTTGCAGATTATTTCTTGAATTTTCTTTTTATCTATTTTATTAGAAATATAGAACTTCTCGTCGCAATTACAAGGTTCATCATAAAATATTTTTATTTTTTTATATACTGGTTCTCCATATACTATGTCTATTTTCGGATGACATGGCTCATCATACCAGATTTTTTTCTTTTTAGTATACATTTTCCCTCATTATTTATCTATTTGCTATATTATTAAAGTTTTTATAATAGAAAATTGTCTTATACTGTTTCGCTTTAGCACCTTTTTGAGCCAGCTTTAATCTATTTTCAATTTTAGCTTGTCCTTGAATTTTCTCTCCATATTCTTGAGCAAATTGTAAATCTGCATTTGATAAGCCGTAGAATGCCCATTTAGTTTTCCAGTAATTTAGGAAATCAGGATATGAAAGCGTTCTTTTTCCTGAATTATAACTATAGTTTTGTTGATACGGATATCTTGCAATTTCCAAAATTGCACTAGCTACCATTTTTGCATACCATAAATTAGAATATTTCTTATTTACAAGTTGTTGTATATGTAGAAATTGTTGATATGTAACTGCATAATTCTCAATTTCTGAACTATAAGTAATATTTTGTCCACCTGGTGAAGGATCGTAAAGATGCATCTTAAATAGATTTCCAAATATTGAAATTACAGTTTTATCTGCTGTTAAAATTGCGACTAAATCTAATTCATTAACTTTATTTGGATTGAATTCAGGAATTAGAATAGCAAGATCTAGAGGGGTATAATCTAAAATCATTCCGAATATATTAGCGAAATTTTGGAGAATCATATTATTTTTTAATTGTACTTTATAAGTTGGATTTTCCTCAATCTCAGGATCTAAAACACAACGATCTAACCAACCTACGTCTAATGCAAAACCGCTATTAATTATTTCATTTAAGTTGGGAATAAATGCAACTATGAATTTTGCTAAATCTGGAAGTTGATTATAGTTTAAATTTAACGCGTTTAATAAATCTTCAACACCTGTATTTTGAACATTTGATATTGAATAATTATCAACACTAGGAATATTAGTTTTCCCAACACCTAAAGTTTGTAAATTAAGAGCTATATTTGAATAACTTAAAGTATTGAAATATTGTTCTATTTTTTTACATGCTTGATTTCTATTAATTATTGTATTCGCTGGTTGATAAACTGAAAGATCGAAATAAGTTTCATCAAAAACTGCAGGTTGATACAGAACACTACAAAGATCTACATAATTATCATATTCTTGCGTAAAACTATTAATTGCTTGAATTCCTGAAGTTTGTCCAAAAATTGAACTTTGTCCTAATTGTAGAAAATTAAACGAATTAGTTTGAGGATTAAATTTTGAAATTGCTAAATTGTTTAATCCTGATAAAAGAGCTGAAATAATTGAAGCGTATGCAATTCCATAATTTGTGTTTAAGCCTGGTGGAATTTCAATATTTTCAAGTGGAGTTGGCAGAACTGACTCAACTCCTGCATTGAACATTGAAGAAAAAGCTGGGAATGTTTTTCTGCTAATTGTTTTATGATATAAGTGGTATTTCATTGAAGCGATTGATCGTTTTCCAACACTCTTCCCCATATTTCTCATGAATATTATAAATTCTGAAAAGAAAAACTCACTAGATTCATTATGTATATATATGTCATATATTGATCTCGTAATATATGAAAATGGAATTTAGAGTAGATGAAGCAACAGATCACAATATGATAAAATTTGTTAGGACATTAATTGATTATTATCATCAACAAGGGATGCCGAACGGCGGTGGAGCAGGAAAGAACAGTAGATATTTTATGTATATTGCTAAAGAAGATATACAAAATTTCATAGTTGCAGTAGCTTGGATTCATGACAATACACCTTTTCGCTACATAGCCAGTCAATATAAAATTCCAGCTGATAGATCATATTTTATTAGGAGAATTACAAAAACTGCACCTGGAGATTACGACATTAATTTTTTGATTGATTTAGGTAAAAAGTTAAAAAATGAAGATTCTGAAGTAATTTGGACTTTAGGAATTCCAGGTAGTCAAAATACAATTTTCAAAAAAGCAGGTTTTGAACAGGTTGGCGTGACAAATAGGTCAGGTCATCCAGTTTTTGTTAAAAAATTATGATTTATCTTTAAAAACTTTATTTGCTAAATATGAAGCTTCGATAAGCGAAACAAAAATTTCGAGTTCTGATTCATTATTTATTAAAATTCCAAAAACATACCCGAAGAAAATAATTAATGAGTCAATACCTATTTTTTCATTTTTAATCTTACCGTCATAACTTTCCAAAATATCATAAAAAGAGTATTCCAAATAGCTAACTTGTTTTTTTATTCTCTTTTCATCTTTTTTACTTATTTTGAAAGTTTGTTTATAAACTTCTATCAAATTTTCAAGTGCTTTATCCATAACTATCTATTTGAGAAGTCATAACATGACATATATAAATATATATATGTCATAATTTTTAAGTTATAACTGATGAATTTTCGAAAATCTGGAAGATATTATGAATATAAAACCGTTAATTATCTTGAAAAAAACGGTTATAAAGCTGTAAGAATTCCAGTTTCAGGAACTGGAAAGCAAGCAATTCCAGACATAATAGCAACTAAAGATAATACAATATTTCCAATTGAAGTTAAATCAACTTCAAAAGATCAAGTTATGGTTGAAAATTTCCAAATTGAAAAACTGTTTAAATTCTGTGAAATGTTTAATTTTTGTAATTGTCAGCCTTTAGTCCTAGTTCATTATAAAAAATATAAAAACGTCATAATATATAAATTAGGGCAAGATGTCAGAGAAAAAAGTAAAGTCAAATTTAACTTCAGAAGTAACAGCTAAACTTTATTTAGCACTTGACGATTTGACAATGGCATTAGCTACAACTGATGATGAAAATATTAGAAAGTCTGAAGTTTTTCAAAAAGCTCTTGAAGTAGTGAAAATTGTAAAAGAAATGAGAAAATTACAAGTTAAAACAGATGAGGAGAAAAATGGGTAAATTTAAAGACGGATTAAAGGCATATCTAAATCTAATAAAATTACAGTATAAAATTAGTAATGAAAGAATGAAAGAAATAGAAAAACAAGTAGAATATCTAGATGAGGAAATAAGAAAAACATTAAACAGTTTTCCAGACGGAAAAATAGAAATGTTTTCGTTTATAATTTATATTTCATATTTAATGAGTGCAGTTATAGATAATGATGAACTTCTTGAAAGTTTTATAAAAATATTGAAAGAATTATATAATAATAAAAAAGGAACAACTTAAGTATCAAATATTAAATTCCAATTTTTTTCAACTTAAAGAGATAGCATGTTTAG